>JAABUN010000907.1_pt1 | contig 72003 bp, 71 predicted proteins | sample 5559311 | NCBI WGS metagenome assembly JAABUN01 (sample SAMN10711877, study PRJNA513370) | rock metagenome | isolation source: Antarctica rocks | place: Antarctica: Victoria Land, Siegfried Peak sud | reverse complement strand
CGAAGTTTGAGTGTGGTAACCCAATCTTCTCAGGAAACGGGCCGTCGCCGTTCACGACACGCCGCCATATATTCACTTGTCAAAACGATGCAGCTGAAAGAGCTGACCCCCTGCTGAATAACCCTCCCGGTGTCCGCGCTTGAGAGAGGAGCAGATCACATGACAGGACGCATGGAAGGCAAGGTCGCTTTCATCACCGGCGCCGCGCGCGGGCAGGGTCGCAGCCACGCAATTCGTCTGGCTGAGGAGGGCGCCGACATCATCGCCGTAGACATCTGCCAGAACATTGACACGGTGACGCCATACTACCCGCTCGCCACAGAGGACGAGTTTGCCGAGACTGTGAAGGCCGTCGAGGCGCTCGACCGCCGGATCGTCGCCCGCAAGGCCGACGTCCGCGATCTCGTCGCTTTGCAGGCGGCCTTCGACGAAGGCCTGGCCGAGTTCGGGCACGTCGACACCGTCGTGGCCAACGCCGGCATCGCCACGTACGGGCTGGCCTGGCAGCTCACCGCCGAGCAGTGGAAGGACATGATCGACGTCAATCTCACCGGCGTCTTCCACACCGCCAAGGTCGCGATCCCCTCGATGATTGAGGCCCGCCGTGGTGGCTCCATCATGTTCACCAGCTCGATCGGTGGCCTGAAGGGCATACAGCACGTGGCGCATTACGTGGCCGCAAAGCACGGCATGGTTGGCCTAATGCGCACACTCGCCAACGAGCTCGGCCCTCACTCCATCCGGGTCAACACGATCCACCCCACCAACGTCGACACGATCATGATCCAGAACCCCGGCACATACGCGATGTTTTCCCCTGGCGACCCCGAGCCGAGCCGGGACAAGGCGATGCCAGGCTTCATGTCCCTCAACACCCTCCCTGTGCCGTGGATCGAGTCGGTCGACATCAGCAACGCACTACTCTTCCTCGCCAGCGACGAGGGTCGCTACATCACTGGCGTGACCCTGCCGGTCGACGCCGGCGCCTTCGTGAAGTGAGCGCAGTAGGTAGCGCCGACCCGGGAGGTCTACTGTATCGCGGCTTTATTTGCCCCAGCATATGATAGATCTGTTTGTGCCTCGTCGCGTTCTTCCATCCAAGGAGCTTCCATGAGCCGGTCCAACGTGGTGCCCCAGGCGCCTGACATCCTTTCTTCGGAGTTCATCGCGGATCCGTACCCGTCCCACCAGATCTTGCGGGATTACTACCCGGCGCTACACCACAAGGCGACCGAGAGCTACTTGGTCAGCCGCTACGACGACTGCGCGAACGCCTTCCGCAGCCCGGCGTTCTCCAGCCGCAACTACGACTGGCAGCTCGAGCCAATCCATGGCCGGACGATCCTGCAGATGGAGGGCGTGGAGCACTCGACCCACCGGGCGTTGCTCAACCCGTTCTTCCGGGGCAGAGGCCTCGAGGCGTTCATGCCGGTGATCCGCGAGAACGCCGCCGAGCTAATAGGCCAAGCCGTTCATCGCGCTGGCGGGGAGCTGATCGGCGACCTGACTAGGCGCGGTAAGATCGATTTGGTCGCGGACTTCACGACCTGGTTTCCGATCAACGTGATGGTCGATATGCTGGGCCTCCCCAAGAGCGACCACGAGCGATTCCACCGCTGGTACCACTCGATCATGGCGCACCTGAACAATCTGGCCGGCGACCCTGCGGTCACCGAGCAGGCCGACCAGACCCGCGAGGAATTGCGCGAGTACATGATGCCGATCATCGGCGAGCGGCGTACCGGCGAGGGCGATGATCTGCTCTCTCGGCTGTGCCGGGCCGAGGTCGATGGCGAGCAGATGTCGGACGAGGAGATCAAAGCGTTCGTGAGCCTACTCCTGGTCGCCGGCGGCGAGACCACCGACAAAGCGATCGCCAGCATGATGACGAACTTGCTGCAGCACCCGAAGCAGCTGGAGGCGGTGCGCGCCGACCGCAGCCTCAGCGACGCCGTGATCGCCGAGACCCTGCGGCACTCGGGACCGGTCCACATGATTATGCGGCAGACCGAGCAGGACGTGTCGATCGGGGACACGACTATCCCGTCCGGTTCGACCTGCATCATCATGCTGGCGGCGGCCAATCGGGACGAGCGACACTTCGCCGACCCGGAGCGCTTCGACATCCACCGGTCCGACCTGGACGTCGCCAAGGCGTTCAGCGGGGCAGCCAATCACGTCCAGTTTATCCTCGGCCGGCACTTCTGCGTCGGCTCGCTGCTGGCCCGGACCGAGATGACCGTAGCGTTGAACCTGATCCTCGACCACATGCCGAACCTGCGCTTCCAGGAGGGATTCACGCCCGTCGAGAAGGGCCTCTACACGCGCAGCGTGGGGAACCTGCTCGTCGAGTTCGACGCCGCACCCGCGGCCTGAGCTCGACCAGGTCGGGTCGGGACTCGCACACTGGAACCTAGCCAAACAGGCTAACCATGCATAGGGTGATGCCGATGCCGATCACACCCACCGTCCCGGCGATGCCGTCGGGCAGAGCACCCCAGGAGTTGTCATGTCCGCCCGCGGAGACATCGAGAACGTGCTGAACCGCTACTCCATCGCCTACGACGACAACGACATGGCCGAGATGGCGGACACCTTCGCCGACAAGGTCGTGCTCACCATGCGCATCGGCGGCGGTGACCTGATCGGCCCGTTCGAGGGCAAAGACGCCGTCATGAAGCTGATGACGGATAGCCTCGCCAGCCAGAGCGACCAGCGACGCCACGTGACCACGAACTTCGCGGTGCGTTCGGAGGACGAGTCCAACGCGGTGGTCAACTCGTACCTGACTCTAATCTCGATCGAGAACGGCAAGGCCACCCTGCTGTCCACCGCGAAGTACGAGGACGAGCTGATCAGGGAGAACGACGGCTCGTGGCGCTTCGCTAAGCGCCACATCGAGCTCGACCTGCCGTACTGATTCCAAGGAGAGGGTTCCAAGGAGAGGGGAGCGCCTGCGGCGCTCTCCTCTCCCGCTCAGCGGATGAGCGCCCCCGCGTCGACCGGCAGGGCCACGCCGGTGACGTACCGGGCCTCGTTCGAGGCCAGGAAGAGGACGGCGTTGCTGACGTCGTCCAGTTCCACCCAGCCCCGGTCCAGGGCGTGCATGCCCTTCATGATGTCCTCCACGTCCTCACGGGCGGGCGCCTCCAGGTCGGGCCGGAACAGCCGGTAGATTGCGTCGTTCAGCAGCATTCGGGTGTCCACGTTCGTCGGGTTGACGCAGTTCACCCGGATGCCCTGCGGGCCGACCTCGTTGGCCAGCGCCCGCATGATCCCCATGACTCCGTGCTTGGCCGCGGTGTAGTGGGTGTTGTTGGCCAGCCCCTTCATCCCCGCGATCGAGCTGGTGATGACGATCGCCGACCCCGCCGTCAGATGCGGTAGCGCAGCCCGGATCGTCTTGAAGACGCCGGTCAGGTTGATGTCGATCATGTCCTGCCAGGTGCCGTCGGACATGTCGGCCATCGGTTCACTGCCGGCGATGCCCGCATTGGCGACGACGACGTCGAGCCGGCCGAGCTCGGCCACCCCGCGATCGACCAGTGCCCGGACGCCGGCGCCGTCCCGGACGTCTACCCGCTCCACGACGGCCCGCCGGTCCAGTGCCTCGACCAGCGCCACCGTCTCGGCGAGATCGGCCTCGGTGGCGAGGTCGTAGCCGATCGAAGCGACGTCAACGCAGGCGTCGGCCAGGATCAGGTCGGCGCCCTCCTGCGCCAGCCGGACGGCATGGTTTCGCCCCTGCCCCCGCGCCGCCCCGGTGACGAAAGCGACCTTGCTAGCGAACCGCTGCTGCACCGCTTCCCCTGCACTCATGCGACATCACTGCCGTAGCAGTGCTCGAGGATCATGCCCTCGCTAACATCGTCACCGGTCAGCTCGGCGACCACCCGGCCCTCGCGGAGCACGACGACGCGGTCGGCCACGGCGGCGAGCTCGGGCAGGTCCGAGGAGATGAACAGGACCGCCTTGCACTGGTCGGCCAGCTCGCCGATCAGCTTGTAGACGTCGGCCTTACCCTCGACGTCGACCCCGGCGGTCGGCTCGTCAAAGAGGAAGACGTCGGCGCCGTGTGTCAGCCACTTGGCCAGCACGACCTTCTGCTGGTTGCCGCCCGACAGCGAGCTGACGGGGACCTCGGCGTCGCGGGCCTTGATGCCGAGCCGGCCCATCATCTCCCGACTCACCACGCGCTCGCGCTCCGCACTGGGCCGCGGGAGCCAGGACACGTCGCGGTAGCGGCCCAACGTGGGCAGCGTGGTGTTCTTCCGGATGCTTTGGGCCACGTCGTTGCCCTGGTGACGGCGGTCCTCGGGCAGCAGCACGATCCGCTCCTTGAGCGCCGCGCGTGGCGAGCGCAACGCGACCTCCCGGCCGTGCACGGTCACCGTTCCGCGATCGCGGTGGTCGACGCCGAACAGCACCCGGGCCAGCTCGGTGCGCCCGGCGCCGACCAGGCCGGCGAGGCCGAGGACCTCTCCCTCGTACAGGGTCAGGTCCACGTCGTACAGCACGGGCGAGCGCGTCAGCCCCGACACCCGCAACAGCTCGCCGCCGCGCCCTTCCGCCACACGGGTCACGTGCACGGCCTGACTCTCCGATGCCTGATCCTCGCCGGTGATGCCGGCGACCAACGCGGCCTTCGTGAGGGTTTGGGTCGCTAGGTCGGCGACCATCGAGCCATCTCGCATGACCACCACCCGGTCGGTCGCTCCGAGCACCTCCTCGAGCCGGTGCGACACGTAGATGATGGCGACGTCCGCGGCGGCCAACTGCCGGATCACCTGCAGCAGGTGTGAGATCTCCTCGTCGGTCAATGACGCGGTGGGTTCGTCGAACACGACCACCCGCGCATCCCACGCCAGGCAGCGGGCCACCTTGGTGAACGAAGGAGATGCCGAGCAGCGAGGCCTCGTGCGGCGCGGTCAGCGTGATCGCGTCGCCGTCGACCAGGATCTGGCCCGCGTCGGGACGGAGCAGGCCGGCCAGCATCTTGATGACCGTGCTTTTTCCGGCACCGTTCTTTCCGACTAGGCCAAGCACCTCGCCGGGTGCTGGTTGGTGAACAGGTACTCGACGCCGAGCAGGATTACACCCATGGCCAGCGTCTGCACGAAGGAGGAGGCGCCCAGGTAGGCGACGAACGTCCCGTTGACGGTGCCGACCAGCAGGCCGATGAGCAGCGCGATCAGCACGGCCACCGGCCACGGGATGCCGTTCAGCGTGATCAGCGCGACCGCCGACGCTCCGCCGAGACCGACCATGGAGCCGATGGAAAGATCGAACTCGCCCAGGGCCAGCGGCACGGTCAGGCCGATCGCCAGGATGGCCGGAGCCGCCGCCTGCTGGAGGATGGCGTTCAGGCTATTGACGGTGAGAAAGCTGTCGGGCCGGGCAATACCAAAAGCGGCGATTACCAGCACTAGGGCGATCAGCACCCCGCCGCGACCGATCAGCCTGGCCCAGGCGCGGCCACGGCCGGCCTGGTCGGCGTGCGCCTGCCTCTGGGGTCCCGCCGGCCCATCGCCCACAGCAGTACGTACGGCGGGTGCGTCGGTCTGTTCTGTGGACACAGCTGCTCCTGAACGAAAAGAGCCGCAAGGTGCGGCCAGGCTGCGGCCCCCCTCGGGGAAGGACCTAGGAGAGGTTGCTGAACTCGTTCGACCACTTTGTGGTGAAGAAGCCCTCGAAGTCCACCGGCGGCTCGGCGAGTTCACCCTCCGCCGGCAGGTTGTCCGCGTCAACGACGAAGGGCCGCCAGAAGTCCAAGCCGTCGCCGTAGTCGGGCCGCGGCTCGTCGGTGATCTTAGTGTCGCGGGCCCACATCTCGGCCAGCTGGTCCAGCGCCACGAAGGCCACGAACTCAGAGGAGTTTTCCAACGCGGCGTCCACCTGTCCCGAACGGACCAGGTCGATTGTCGGCAGGTTGGCGTAGAAGGTGGTGATCAGCGGCCGCTCCGGGAACTGCTTACCGGGCCGGAGCACCTGCATGGCTTGGGCCGCGCCGAGCTCGGACCCGGAGAAGGTCAGGTAGTAGGCCTTCAGGCCGTTATTTCCGTTGAACGAGGCGGAGACCGCCTGCTGGGCGCCGGCCACCAGGTTCGTCGCGTCCGCGTCGAACTTGTCCGCGATGGTCACCTTGCTGCCCGCGAGCGCCTTGTCGAGCCCCTCGAGCCGCTGGATGACGAAGTCGGCCTGGAACGTCTGCACCGCGATCGACCCGCCCTCGGGCCCCATCCGGTCGACGAGCCACGCGCCCATCTCTTCGCCGAGGTCGATCTCCGACGGGTAGAAGGAGCCGGAGAAGAGGTTCTCCTGGCCGATGTAGCCGCCGATGTTAATCACCGGGATGTCCGCGCTCTGCGCCTGTGCGAGGGCCGGCGCGATGGACGACTGCGGCATGCCGTTGGTCAGGATGGCGTCGACGCCGGTGTTCACGAAGTTCGTGGCGCAGTTGAGCTGACCGGCCGGGGTGGCCTGACCGTCGCACACCTCGAGGTCCCAGCCGAGCGCCGCGGCCGCATTGGTGACAGCATTGGTCACGCGGACCGAGATGTCTATGACCTGGCCGTAGGAGATATAGCCGATCTTCTTGCTGGGCAAGTCCACCGGATCGCCGGCGGCCTTCGCGGCGGCCACCCCGGCCTCCTTGATCTCGGACGAGAGCTTGGGCAGCGGAAGATCGCCGACTCGGGCGGAGCTGGAGCCTCCGCCGCCGGTGGCGCTACCGCTACCGCTGGTAGACCCCCCATCCTCCGCTCCCGAACAGGCGGTCACGACGAGCAGGGCGGCCGCGGCGAAGGCCGCGGCAAGGGTTCGAGATCTCATTGCGGGGTCTCTCCGATCGGGACGAGTGCGTCGGTGCGGTCGAGGTGCGGGTCTGGGCGCCTGTGTCAGGCCGCTGCACACCGACCGGACGCGGAGGGGTCCGCGACCGGTTGTGCCATGTCAGTCAGCTGTGACGCGGCTAACGATGCGTATTGTTGTCATGGTTTGCGTATCCCGTCAAGACGCGGTCAGTCGCTGTTGGCCGGACCCCGGACTCCGTCACTCGGCCGTTGGTACCGGCGTGACTGATGGTGACTAACGTGTTACAAGAATCTACCGAACTCGGAGACGCTGGCGAGCGAGCACGGCCCTGCTGATGGGAACGGTGTCTAAGCCGGTCACCGTCGGAAGGAGCCGCACCCGTGAGCCCATCCTTGCCTACTGCAGCACCGGTGGTGGCTGTGTCGGCTCAAGACGCGGGGGGCTGGTCGCGACGCGGCGCAAGCTGGCCGATCCTCATCCCAGTCCTCCTGTGGCGCTACGGCGATTGTCGGGGAAGTCAGATCGCTTCTGGACGATCTGTGCGCTGTCGGGGACGCCCTCGACGCGATGTTCACGTTGGACGCGTCCCAGGCCCAGCACACCACCGTCGCCCTGCTTGAGCAGGCCGGCGTCGGTTTCGTGCTGACCATCGAAGGCAATCAGCCCCGGCTGCATGCCGCCATAAGCAACGGGCTCCGTGACCACCGGCAGCCGGTCCGGACCCGTCAGCTCTCGCGCGCCACGCCCGCACAGAAGAACGCCGGCTCAGCGGCGTACAAGCGGCCTGGACGCCTTCCCCGGCGCCCAGCCGATCTTCTCGATCATGCAAGAGAGAGGCGGGCTGGCGGCCAGAGCGCCCGAAGAGAAGTTGTACACGGCATCACCGAGCTGACCGTCGACCAGGCCGACGCAGCCCGACCCGCCGCACTCGTGCGCTGGTCACTGGTCCGTCGAGAACAGCGTGCACTGCATTCGGGACGTCACTCAACGTGAGGACGCTCTCCGAGTCCACACCGGTAACGCTCCCGCCGTGCTAGCCGCCCTGCGTAACGTCGTCGCGCTACCGCCCCGCGACTGGCCGGAGCACTCAACACCGCCCTGGCCCGATGCGCCTCCACCCTCAAGGCACGCACCGTCCTGTGATGACGGGGCCCTGCTGGCGGGGCCCTGATAGGACACCTACTGGTCCCCAGGCCATCGATCACGGCCCCGGGGGGTGGTGCAGACGCCCAAACATGCGTATGGTGCGGATGGCAGCACTTTGTCTACCGCATCACAACTTCCGGAAGTAAAGAGGTCGGATGAACCAGGGACTAATCCCCGCCAAGTGGGCCGCGCTCACGCCGCGCAACCAGGCCATCATCGATGTGCCGAACAACCGGCGCCTGAACTACGCCGAGTTCGACGGGCTGGTTCGGCGGCTGGCCAACGGGCTGCGCGGACTCGGCCTGGAGAAGGGCGACCGATTCGGCGTCCTGTCCCGCAACTGCGCCGAGTACATGGCCCTGTACTTCGCTGCCGGTCGCGCCGGCCTGATGTTGCAGCCGTTGAACTGGCGCCTGGCCGGTGCGGAGCTCGCGACCATCGTCCGCGACGCGGCGCCAAGGGTGATCATCAGTCAGGACGAGTTCGGCGAGGCCATCGAGCAGTTGCAGCGAGACGTCGACGTTCCGCACTGGCTGCAGTTCGGCGAGAAGAGCGACGGCAGCTTCGCCTCGCTCGTCGAGTCGTCGAGCGACGACGAGCCCATCTGGATCTCCTCGGTACTCGACGACGACCCGTTCTTCATCCTCTACACCGGTGGCACCACCGGGAAGAGCAAGGGCGCCATGCACACCCACCGCAGTGCCGGGGCGATGATGCTGGCGCAGACGGTGGCCGAGCGGATCGTCCCCAGCGACGTCTACATGCTGACCGGGCAGATGTACCACATCCCGATCGTGCTGGCGATGAACTACAACCGGCACGGCTGCCCGTTGGTGCTGGTGAACTTCGAGGCCAAGCAGGCGCTTGAGATCGTCCAGGAGGAGAAGGTCTCGGCCTTCCTCGGCATCACCACGATGATCAACTGGATGATGGCCGTTCCGGACTTCGCCTCTTACGACTTGTCCAGCCTACGCAACTTCCAGTACGGCGGCGGGCCCATGCCGTCGAGCGTCGTGCGCGCGGCCATGGACAACTTCCCTTGCACGATGATCCAGGGCTACGGGCAGACTGAGGGGGCCGGCATGACGTTCCTCTCCCAGGAGGACCACATCCGCGCCGTCAACGGCGACCACCCCGAGCGACTGCGCTCCTGCGGCCGCGAGGGCTTCACTGCCCACATCCGCGTGGTCGACGAAGATGGCCGGGACGTTGCCCAGGACGGGAAGACCGCCGGCCAGATCATCGTCCGCGGCGAGCAGAACATGACCGGCTACCTCAACCAGCGCGAGCTCACGTCTCAGACCATCCGTGACGGCTGGATGTGGACCGGCGACATGGCCACGTGGGACGACGAGCGCTATGTCTTCATCGTCGACCGCGCGAAGGACATGATCATTTCCGGCGGCGAAAACATCTACTCCGTGCAGGTCGAGGAGGCCATCAACCAGCACCCCGCGGTCCTCGAGTGCGCCGTCTTCGGCATCCCGGACGACGAGTGGGGTGAGGCGGTCAAGGCCGTCGTGGTCCTCAAGCCGGGGACGAAGGCGACCGAGCAGGACATCATCGATGAGGCGAAGAAGCACCTGGCGAGCTATCAGAAGCCGCGCTCGGTGGAGTTCGTCGACCAGCTGCCCAAGGCCCCCACCGGCAAGATCCTCAAGCGCGAATTGCGTACTCCCTACTGGGCCGAGCGCGACCGGGGCGTCTGAGTGAGATTCACCGCCGAGGACCTCCAGGCGGCGGTGGGGCGCAGGTTCCCGGGAGGCGAGTACACCGTCCAGCCGTGGCAAGCGTGGCTGCTAGCCGACACGGTGCTGGCCGAACCGCCGCGCATGACCAACCACGGACCGCAGGTGGCCCATCCACTGTTCGCCTGGATGGCGGCCACCGGAGCCATGGGCATCACCTGGGACGAGCTGTTCACTTGGTTCGGCGCCTCCGCCTCCGACGGCCCCGTCTTCGGCGAGCACGAGACGACGTTGAACCGGCCGATGCAGGTCGGGGCGACCTACCGGGTGAACGGCGGCATCGTGTCGGCCGAGCGCAAAGTGGGCCGGCGCACCGGCGCCTTCGACGTCATCGGCTACTCGATAGACCTGCATTCTGGCGACGTCCACGTCGCAACCTGCTGGAATTCGATCGTCTTCCCGCGGAGGGACGCATGACCGCCGCTGCTGTGGAAGTCGGCACCGATCTCCCGGACTACGAGATCCCCTCGGTCAGCGCCGAGAAGATGAAGACGATGGCGGCGCTGCTCAACGACCCCACCCCCATCCACTGGGACGTCGCGACGCTGCAGGCCCTCGGCATGGGCGATCGCCCGATCAACCAGGGCCCGCTCAACATGGGATACGTGATGAACGCCGTCACCGACTGGGCGGGCGGCACCGACCGGCTCCGCCGACTGCGGGTGCGCTTCCTTGGCACCGTACTCGCCGGACACCACCTGCGGGTGCGCGCGACGGTGACCGCGCTGCGCGAGGAGGACGGCGCCCGGCTGGCCGACTGCGACGTAGTCCTCGAGGTGGTCGACGGGGATCCGGTCGTCTCGGGCACGGCCACGGTGGTGCTGTCGTGAGCGACGGGCACCTCCGGTTCCAGCTCTCCTACGGCGACTGTGACACCGTCGGTATCGCCTACTTTGCCATCTACTATCCTTGGATGGAGCGGGCCTACAGCACGTGGCTCTACTCGCACGGCCTGCGCAGTGGCGAACTCGCCGAGCAGCTCGGGTTCATCACCGTCGGCGTGCACTCGGAGTGCACGTACCGGGCGATGGTGCGGGTGTTCGACGAGCTGGCGGTGCGCTTAGTGCTCGACCGGGTCGGGTCGTCGTCCTACACCGTCGGATTCGACTTCCTCCGTGACGACGAGGTCGTGACGCACGGGTCCATGACGTTCGTCTGCCGAACCCTCGAGGGCGGCAAGGCCACCGTCCCGGACGCGCTGATGACAATCCTGCGCACGCTGCCTTCGGTCGGGGGCGCTGCCGCGTGAGCCTCGACCTCCCGGGCGTCACCGCAGCCCTCACCACCGTCCGGGCGATCGGCGCGGACGACTGGGAGGCGCTGGCCCGGACCGTGCGCGCGCAGGCGGACCTGCAGGCGATCCACGATCTGGGCGTCTTGTACGCCCGCGCGGTGGACGACCACGACATCGACACCCTAATCGCGATGTTCACCCCGGACGGCGTTTTCGAGCGACGCGGTGTGGCGGCCACGGGCACGGCTGAGGTGCGCGCGGCCTATGTGGCCAGCTTCGACACCTACCGCACGATGGTGCACACCGCGCACCCGGGCGTGGTGCAGGTGCACGGCGACGGCACCGCGTCGGGCTGGTCGCACGGCCACGCCGAGCTGGCCACCCGCAGCACGCTCGTGCTGGCGTCCTACCGCTACGAGGACGACTTGCGCCGCGTCGGCGGCCGGTGGCTGTTCGCCCGGCGCTCGATCACGTTCATGTACGCCGTGCCGGCCGACGAGATGGCGACCAGTTTCGGCAGCGCCGACCGGATGCGCTGGCCGCGCACCACCCCGCAGCCCGGCGACTACCCGGAGAGCTCTTCCACCTGGGCGACCTACCGCTCCTGACCGGCCCGGGCGGCGCTCTCTGGGCCGGCACGGAACGCCGTAACGGCCGCCCGGTGCTCTGCCGTGCCGAACAGGAGGGCCGTCGCCTCGATCGACTCGTTGAATCCGCCCACGGCGTCCCGGTTGACGAACGCTTTGCCGACCTGGGTCGCCAGCGGCGAGTGGGCGGCTATCTCGCTCGCCAGCTGCACCGCCGCGGCCAGCAACTCGTCGTCCGAGTGCACCTCCTGCACCAATCCGGCGCGCTCGGCGCGGTCGGCGGTCAGTTCGCGGCCGCTGAGCGCGAGATAGCGGGTCCAGTGCCGGCCCATGACCTCCGGGCCGCGAACGATTCCGTAGCCGGGCATCAGCCCCATGGTCGGCTCCTTGAAGGCGAAGCGGGCCGACTGCCCTGCCAGGACGACGTCGCAGGCCAGGGCCAGTTCGGTGCCCCCGCCGAACGCGATGCCATTGACCGCGGCGATCACCGGCGCCGCGCAGCGCTCCAGCGCGCAGAAGGCGTCGAAGACGCGGCGCAGGTGCGGGCGCACGCGGTGTACGTCGCCGTCCATCGCGGCGAACGTCCCGATGTCCCCGCCGGCGGAGAAGGCCCGCCCCTGGCCGGTGAGCACGACGGCGCGCACCCCGTCGTCCACGCCGGTCCGACGCATGACATCGGTCAGCTCGGCGAAGAACTGCTCGTCCATCGCGTTGAGCTTTTCCGGCCGCGCGATAGTCATGACGACGACGCCGGGGACCACCTCCACGCTGGACAACCGCTGCATCAGGTGTCCGGTGCCGGGAACTGCGGCTTCCGTTTCTCCAGAAAGGCCTGCGCGCCCTCGGCCATGTCAGGGCTGCCGATCGACTGCACGAGCATGCCGAGCCCGGTGGCGAAGGAGTCGCGGGCGGCGTTCCACCACACGTTGGAGCTGACCTTGGCGATCTCGAGGTAACGCGGGGAGAGGACGGCGAGCTCGGCGATGAGGGACTCGACCGCACTCACCAGCTCCTCGTCGGGCACCACGGAGTTCACCAGGCCCAGCTCGACCGCCTGCGCGGCGGAGTAGCGGCGGCACAAGAACGCCATCTCCTTCGCGCGCTTCTCGCCGATTTGCACGCCGAGCACGTTGGTGGCTCCGGTAACCGGTGCACTGCCGACCCGCGGGCCGGTCTGCCCGAATGTGGTTGACTCCGCAGCGATCGCCAGGTCGCAGGCGATAACCAGTTCGTTACCGCCGCCGGCCGCCGGGCCGTTCACTGCGGCGATGACCGGCCGCGGACAGTTCCGGACGCCGTCGAAAAGCCGCAGAGAGCTGCGGTAGAGCTCGCGCATGGCGGTCACATCCGGCGCAGACAGCTCGCCCAGCGCTCCCCCAGCGCAGAAGCTGCCGGGCACGCCGGTGATCACGACCGCGCGGCTGCGGGTCGCCCCCTCAAGCGCGAGGACGATCTCCTCGGCCATTCCGGGATCGTAGGCGTTGCGCCGGTCCGGGCGATTCAGGGTGATCCAGGTGGCCTCGCCCCGCTCTTCGACCAGCACGCTGTCGGTCACGAGTCCTCCTCGATCGGGCTCAGCGCCGGCTCGCCCGCGGCGATGCCCATCATCCGGGCGAAGTTGTCCCCGAGGATGCCCGCCGTGATCTCGTCGGAGTAACCCAGCGCCCGGATCGCGGTGATTTCGGCGCCCGGGTCTGCCATCGGCCAGTCAGAGCCGAAGACGATCCGGTCCGCGCCGTGCCGATCGATGATCGCACGCACCTTCTCCGGGGCGAGCTCGGCCATGGTCGGCGGCCAGGACGTCTCCAGGTAGACGTTCTCGCCGAGCAGATCGGCTTCGGCCTCGTCGAGCCGGTGGTAGCCGCCGAAGTGGCAGGCGACCAACTTCAGGTCGGGGAACTGCCGGATGATATCGCGGATCATGGCCGGCGTCGCCCGCTCGTTGCTGGCGCCGTCCCCGCCCGCGCCAACGTGCGCGACGACGGCGATGTCGGAGCCGAAGCCCTCGAGGATGTCCCAGACCCGGCGGTCGTCGTACGCGAAGCCCTGGAACAACGAGTGCAGCTTCACGCCGGGGATCCCGTTGCGCCGCAGACTGGTGAGGTTCTCCTCAACCGGCAGGTCGGGGTGGACGGTGCCGAACCCGAGCAGGCGGCCGCCTCGGCTGCGGGCGACGAACCGGTTGACGCCGTCGACGTACTTGGCGGTGTCGGCGATGCCGAGTATCACGCCGCGGTCGACGCCGGCCTGCTCAAGCACACCGGGCAGCGTCGAGATCTTGCCGTCACCGACGCGCGGCAGCTGCGGCACCCGCGGGCCGAGTGCCCGCTCGGCGATCGCGTCGGGCCAGGCGTGACAGTGGACGTCGATAATCATGCGATGTCTCCGATCACGGTTGGCCACCGTCGACGGTGATGACCGCCCCGGTGGTGAAGGAGGACCAGTCACTGGCGAGGTAGAGCGCCGTCCCGACGATCTCGCCAGGCTGCCCGCCACGGCCGAGCGCGAAGGCCGCCGCCCGCTTCGCAAAGGCGTCCATGTCCCAGGCAGCGCTCACGTCGGTCAGGAAGGTGCCGCACATGATCGCGTTGACCCGGACGGTCGGGCCGAAGGCGTGCGCCAGTCCTCCTGTGACGGCATTGAGGCCGGCCTTGGCCGCGGCGTAGGGCACGATGTCGGCCCGCGGACGCACCGCGCCGGTGCTGCTCACGTTGATGATCGAGCCGCCGTCACCGGCCGCCATCCGGCTGCCGATCAGGGCGGCCAGGCGAAACGGGCCCTTGAGGTTGACCCCGAGGACCTTGTCGAACAGCGACTCGCTAATCTCGGCCACCGTGTCGTATCGCGGCGACATGCCGGCATTGTTGACCAGGACGTCGACGTGCCCGAACTCGCCGTACGCGGTCTCGACCAGTACGTCGAGGGCGTCCCACCGGCCCACGTGCGCGGCCACCGGCAGCGCTCGGCGACCGGTCTGCTCGCGCACCTCGCCGGCGGCCTTCTCGCAGCTGTCGAGGTCGCGGCTGGCGATCACCACGTCGGCGCCGGCCGCGGCCAGGCCGAGCACCATCTCCCGGCCGAGGCCCCGGCTGCCGCCGGTGACCAGCGCGACCTTGCCGCTGAGGTCGACGGTGGGCCCGGGCCGGTCGGTCGGTGCAGTCATGCCGGGACCGGGATCGGCCCGACCACGGCCGCTTCGCCGAGCCTGTGGAGTTCCTGCGAGGTCAGGCCAAGCAGCCCAGTGAGCACCGCCTCGGTGTGCTCCCCGATGTCCGGGACGCCCATGTAGACCGGGCCCACGTAACTGCCCATGTGCAGCACCGGGCCGGGGACGAGCACCTTGCCCAGCACCGTGCCGGCGAGGTCGACGAGGGTGCGCTCGCGGAAGTGCGGGTCCTCGACGATGTCCTTCGCGTCGTTGACCGGCGCCGCGACGACCTCGTGCGCGTCGAGGTCGGCGAGCACCTCGGCGCGCGGCCGCTCGGCGACCCACGCGGTCACGATCTCCTGCAGTTCGTCGTTGTTGGCCATCCGCGAGACGTTTGTCGCGAACTTTGGGTCGTCCCGGAGCTCCGGGCGACCCATGGACTCGAACAGCCGCAGCGCGATCGTCTGGTTCGACGCCGCGATCGACAGCCACTGCCCGTCGGTGGCCTGGTAGATGCCGCGCGGCGACGCCGAGCCCGAGCCGTTGCCGACCCGCTGCTGGATGTGCCCGGTCGCCGTGTAGTTCAGGATCAGGTCGCCCAGTATGAACATCAGCGGCTCGTACAGGGCCACGTCGACCACGTCTCCGCGGCCGGTACGCGTGCGGTTGAACAGCGCTGTCGTCGTCCCGAACGCGGCCGAGAGTCCCGCGATCGAGTCGGCGAAGCCAAACGGCGGCGAGGTGGGCGGCGAGTCGGGCCAGCCGTTGACGAAGGCGTAGCCGCTGCCGGTCTCCGCGATGGTCCCAAAGCCGGGACGTTCCCGGTAGGGGCCGGTCTGCCCGAAACCAGAGACCCGGGTGAGGACCAGGCCCGGGTTCTCCGCGGAGAGAACGTCGTAGCCGAGGCCCCAGTCCTCGAGCCGGCCGGGGCGGAAGGACTCCAGCACCACGTCGACGGTTGCGGCCAGGCGGCGGACCAGATCGCGTCCCTCCGGCCGCCGCATGTCGATGCCGATGGACTCCTTGCCGGAGTTCAGCCGGGCGAAGCCGATGGACATGCCCTCGTGCTGGGGCGTCCACTGCCGCGCGAAGTCGCCCGACTTCGGGTCCTCCACCTTGATCACCCGCGCGCCGAAGTCGCGCAGCATCCGGCCCGCCGTGGGCGCGGCGTACATCGTGCCCAGCTCTAGCACCGTGACCCCCGCGAGTGGCGGGGCCTGCGTGCTCCCGGTCACGATTTCCCCTCGTGTGTCGAATCGTCCAGACTGTCTGCGACGACGTTCATAGCCGCCACTGCACGTGCTGGGGCTCCAAGTACTCGCGGATGCCCCATTCGCCGATCTCGCGGCCGACCCCGGAGAGTCCGAAGCCGCCGAACGGAGCGTCGGGGCGCATGTTACCGCCGCCGTTCACCCAAACCGTCCCGGAGCGCAACTGCGCCGCCAGGGCCCGGCCGTGCTCGACGTCGGGGGTGTAGATATTCGCAGCGAGTCCGTAGGCGGTGTCGTTCGCCAGCCGGATCGCCTCCTGCTCGGTGGTGAAGGGCACAACGACGCCGACCGGCCCGAAGACCTCCTGCTGCACCAGCCGGTTATCGTGCGGCAGGCCGGCGAAGACGACGGGGTTGATGAAGTACCCCTTAGCCGGCAGCGGGTCGTCCTTCGCGAGAACGATCTCCCCGCCGTCGGCGAGCCCGTTGTCAATGAAGCCCTGCACCCGGGCCCGGTGGTCCTCGCGGATCATCGGGCCGATGTTGACACCGTGGTCCCACGGGTCGCCCACCTTGAGCGCGCCGAACGCCTCCACCGATGCGCCGAGGAACTCGTCCATCAGGCTCTCGTGCACCAGCATGCGGGCCAGGGCGGCACATCCCTGACCGCCGTTGCGGGCCCACCGCAGATGAATGTCCTTGGCCAGGCCCGCGGCGTCGATGCCGGGGAGCAGGATGTTCGGGGACTTGCCGCCGAGCTCGAGGGTGACACCCTTCAAGCTCCGAGCGGCCTGCTCCATGATGCGGGCACCGACGCCGTCGGACCCGGTGAAGGAGACGCGGTCGACGCCCGGGTGGGTGGTCAGGTGCTGACCGACCGAGGGCCCGTCGCCGATGATCACGTTGAGGACGCCGGCCGGGATGCCGGCCTCCTCGAACAGCTCACCCATCCAGAGGGTGGTCAGCGGAGTGCGGGGCGAAGGCAGCAGCACCGCAGTGCAGCCAGCAGCCAGCGCCGCGCCGAATTTGAAGACGGCGAGGTTGATGGGGTAGTTGTATCCGGTGATGCAGGCGACCACGCCGACCGGCCGGTAGGCCACCTCGGAGTAGCTCAGCACCGGGTCGTGCCACTCCCCCAGCTGTACAGTGCGGTCGACCAGACCGGCCTCGGCCTGCCAGCGCAGGTGGGTAATGCCGAGCTTCACCTGCATGACCTCGGCGAAGCTCGCAGGGGTGCCGACCTCGTTGACGATCGAGGCGGTGAGCCGCTCGATGTGCTTTTCGAACGTGTCGGCCAGCCGGTGGATCGCCGCGCTGCGCTCCCGCGGGCTCGCCGCCGCCCAGGCGGGGAACGCCCGCCGGGCCGCCGTGACGGCCCGGTCGACCTGCTCGAGGGTCGCTGTGGTCATGGTCGCGGTGACCTGCTCGGTAGCTGGGTTGACCGCCTCGATGGCCGGGCCCTCGCCGCGGATGAGCCGTCCGTCGATCAGCATGTCCCGAGTCGTCGGGACCCAGGTGCGCAGGTCAGTTTGCGTGCTGGTCATGCGCGCTGCTCCTGGGAGTCGATAGCGGGCTGGGACACGGACTCGTCGCCCAGGCCCGCGGGATTGCTCCCGCCGTGCTCGGGGCTCCTGGACATCAGGCCGACCCGGGTGCAAACCATGATCAGCTGATTGTGCTGGTTGTAGCCGCGGTGCTCGAACCACACGATGCCGCTGTCGGTACGGCTCTTGCTCTCACGCTTATCGAGGATCGTGGTCTCGCCGCGCAGGGTGTCGCCGTGGAAGACCGGGTTCGGAAATTTTACCGAGTCATACCCCAGGTTGCCCAGCGTCGTCCCGAACGTCAGCTCCAGCACGTGGAAGCCGCCCACCAGGGCCAGGGTGAACAGGCTGTTGAACAGCGGCCGGCCGTGGATCGTGCCCTTGGCGAACTCGTGGTCGAGGTGCAGTGGCTGCGGGTTCATCGTCAGCGACGTGAACAGCACGTTGTCGGACTCGGTGACGGTCCGGGTGAACGGGTGCTTGTAGACCCGTCCGATCTCGAACTCCTCGAAGTACAGGCCGCGCATGGTCAGCGTCCCCTTTCAGGTGCGTCGATCCCCAGCGCGTCCGCTGGAGTCGGCCGGTCGTCGGCGGCGTGCCCGGGTGCTGCCTGCGCGTGACCGAGCCACTCCCGGGCGGTGTCTGCGTGGGCCTTGTCGATGTGCACGCCGCGGTAGCGCACGGCGCCGTCGCCGGCGGCCGCCGCCTTCTCGTAGGCGGCGACCAGCCCCTCGTGGAACTCGACGTCCTCCGCCGAGGCGGTGAACGCCTCGTTGACGGTGGCCACGTGGGAGGGGTGGATCGCGATCATCCCGCGGAAGCCGAGCTGGCGCCCCTTCACGGCGAACGCCTTCAGCCCCGCAAGGTCTTCGAGCCGCTCCCAGAGCCCGGTTAGCGGGTGGATACCGGCCTCCCTGCAGGCGAGCAGGATCCGGCTGCGTAGGTAGAGCGTCTCCTCGCCCTCGGGGGTCCACTGGTAGCCGACCGCGCGGGCGATGTCGGCGTGCTCGGCGGTCGGGCCGATCATGGCGCCGACCCGCGGCGAGGCCAGCGCGATCTCGCGGGCGTTCTGGATGGCGCCGATCATCTCGACCGGCACGATGAACTCCAGCCCGCTGACCCCGTTGCGCTCCTCGAAGTGGTCCAGCAGCGCGTCGTAGCGCAGGACGTCGCTGGCCGAGCTGATCTTCGGTGCGAAGACACCGGTCAGCCCCGGGACGACGACGGCCTCGAGGTCGGCGCCGGTCGTCCGGGTGTCGAGCGGGTTGACCCGGACGAAGACGCCGACCCGGGTGTCCCGTGCCCGGATGGCCGCGATGGACTTGGCCACCGTCTGCCGCGCGCCGGCCTTGAGGTCAGCCGGCACCGAGTCCTCGAGGTCCAGGACCACGCAGTCGGCACCGGCGGCCAGCGCCTTATCGATCCAGGCCGGCTTGTGTCCGGGGACGAAGAGGACCGAGCGGTAGGGAACCATCAGTAGCTCCGGGGCAGGCCGAGGACGTGCTCGGCGACGTAGTTGAGGACCATCTCCTGGCTGATCGGGGCGATCCGCATGAGCCGGGCCTCACGGAAGTACCGCTCGACGTGGAACTCCTTGCCGTAGCCGAACCCGCCGTGCACCTGCAGCGCCACGTCGGCGGCGTAGAAGCCGGCCTCGGCGCACAGCCACTTCGCGTAGTTGGCCTCGGGGCCGCAGGGCAACCCCTGGTCGACCATCCAGGCGGCCTTCTGCAGCACCGTGTCGGCCGCCTCGATGCGGATCTTGGCCTCGGCCAGCTGGAACGCGATGCCCTGGTTCTTGCCGATCGGCCGACCGAACACCTCGCGCTCGTTGGCGTACTGCACCCCGCGGCGCAGCGCCGCCTTGCCGATGCCGAGTGCGGCGTTGGCGGCGATGACCCGCTCGGCGTTGAGCCCACCGAGGATCGCGCGGAAGCCTTTGCCGACCTCCCCGACGACGTCCTCGTCCGCGACGAACAGGCCGTCGATGAACAGCTCGTTGGTGTCGACGGCGTTGCGGCCCATCTTCGGGATCGGCCGGATCTGCACCTTCGAGCGGTCCATCTCGGCGAACATCAGCGTCATGCCGTCGGTCGGCTTGGCCCCCTCGCCGCGCGGGCTGGTGCGGCAGAGCAGCAGCATCCGCTCGGCCTCGAGCGCCTTGGTGATCCAGACCTTTTTGCCGGTCACCGACCAGCCGCCCTCGACCTTCGTGGCGAACGTCGTGATGTTGGAGGTGTCGGTCCCGGCGTCCGGCTCGGTCACCGCGAACGACGTGTGCAGGTCACCGGTCACCACCCGCGGGAGGAACCGCCGCTTCAGGTCCTCGGAGCCGTGCTTGAGGATCGGCTCGAAGCCGAAGATGCCGATGTGGACGGCGCTGCAGCCGCCCATACCGGCCCCGGACGCCGCGATCTCCTGCTCGACGATGGCCGCCTCGGTGACGCCGACCCCGCCGCCGCCGTACTCCTCCGGGATGGTCATCCCGAGCCAACCGCCCTCGGCGACCGCGTTGTAGAACTCCCACGGGAACTCGTGCGAGTCGTCGTGTTCCATCCAGTACTCGTCCGGAAACGCCTTGCACATAGTGCGGACCGCCTGACGGATGTCGGCGTGGGTCTGGTCCTCGGTGTAGTCCATCGTGGGTGTCTCCTCAGCGGGTGCCGGTGGGAGCCGGTCCCTGTGCGGTCCGGTCGTGCGTGTCCGGGGTGATGCCGAAGGCGCGCAGCTGCGCCTTCTGCACCCGTTCTGACGGTGTCTTTGGCATCGAGTCGACGGTCCGGATGAAGCGCGGCGTCGCGAAGGCGGGCACCCGGCCCTCGCACCAAGCCCAGAGCTCGGCCGGACGGACGGGCCGGTTGGTGACGACGTAAGCCATGACCTCGTCCTCGCCGGCCTCGGACTCGGCTGCCACGCCGATCACCGCGCACTCGAGCACCGACTCGTGGCCAAGGAGCGCCTGCTCCACCTCGTAGGAGCTGATGTTCTCGCCTCGGCGGCGCAGTGCGTCCTTGTACCGGTCGACGAAGTAGAACCAGCCGTCGGCGTCCTGGCGGAGGGCATCACCGGTGTGGAACCAGAGGTTGCGCCATGCCTCGGCGGTCTTCTCCGGCATGCCGTAGTAGCCCATCGAGCAGGTCCACGGCTGCTTGGGCCTGACCACGAGCTCACCGAGCTCGCCGACCGGCACCTCGCGGTCGGTCTCCGGGTCGACCAGCCGGACGTCGAACCAGTCGGCGGCCTGCAGGCCCGCGGCGCCGGCGGGGCGGTCCTCGCCGTACGGGGAGAGGATAGGCGCGCTGGTCTCGGTGAGACCGAAGACCTCGGTGAACGCCTCGACGCCGAATCGCTGCTTGAAATCCTCGACGATCGAGCTCGCCGTCGGGGCGGCGAACACCGTGCGGAGCGCGTTGTCGGCATCATCGGGCCGGGCCGGCTGCTTCCAGACGAAGTCCATCATCACGCCGATGAGGTTGGTGGCGGTGACGCCGGAGACCCGCAGGTGGTCGACCCATCGGCTGGCGCTGAACTTGGGCCGGCAGACCAGGCGGGCGCCGGCGATCAGGGCCGGGTAGGCGGCCATGAACTGGGCGTTGCCGTGGAACAGCGGCGTGCAGGTGAAGTAGACGTCTTCGGGGGTGAGCCGTTGCAGGCTCACGACCTCCTGGCCGAAAAAGTACATCTGCGCGTGCGGCATCGCGACGCCCTTGGAGGGGCCGGTCGTGCCGGACGTGAAGAAGATCGAGGCCTGTGCGTGCGGCGGCGGGGTGGCGAACTCTGCGCCGGGACGGGCGCCCGCGGCCAGCTCCTCCCACGGCGCGGCCTGCCACCCGGCTCCGCGGAGGACGTCGATCGCCGCGTCCCGGCTGCCGGTGTCAATCACCCAGAACTTTTCGAGGACCTTCGCCGAGCTGGCGACGGCGAGGAACTTGGCCGCCTGCACGTCGTCGATGACCGCCCACCGAGGCTGGGCCACCACCATCTGGTGCTCGAGGAACATGCCCTCGTAGGCGGTGTTGATGGGCACCTCGATGGTGCCGCCGACGCCGGTACCGAGCCATGTGCGCAGGAACTGCGAGGAGTTGTCCGCCATGACCAGCACCCGGTCCCCCGGCACGGCGCCGGCTTCGGCCAGCCGGTCGGCGACGGACTCGGCGTGGGCGAGGGACTCGCCGTAGGTGAGCGTCAGCTCCTCCTCGGGGAGATCGAGGAACACCGCATCGGGACGGCGGTCCGCGTGCGAACGCAGCACCGTCGCGAGGGTCCAGTCGCCCTGATCGGCGAAGGCCGGCACCAGGTCCGTGTACGTCCGCATCTCTCCCCTGCCGCCGTCGCCCGAGTGGCTGATAGTAAACATGATTAGGTTTGATTGGCCAGCCTCACGCGTCCGCAAACGGTCGCTCCGGCGCGGCTCAGTCCACGAGTGCCGCTTCCCCGAGGAAGGCTCGCAGGACCGACGTGTTGGAGCGCGCCTGCTCCGCCGGACCGCTGAACACAACCTCACCGCGGGCCATCGCCACCACGTCGTCGGCGACCTCCAACCCGACCTCCGCGTTCTGCTCCACGAGCAGCATCGCGATGCCGGAGTCGGCGATCTCGCGCACGGCACCGAGAACCGCCTCCACCAGCGTCGGGGCCAGCCCCATCGACGGCTCGTCGAGCATCATCACCCGCGGCGAACTCATCAGCGCACGCCCGAAGGCGAGCATCTGCTGCTCGCCGCCGGAAAGCAGACCGGCCGGACCGCTGCGCCGCTCGCGCAGGATCGGGAACATCTCGTAGACCTGCTCGAGCGCCTTCGCGGCCCTGTCGCGCGGGGCGGTGTAGCCGCCCAGGACGAGGTTCTCCTCCACGCTCAACGGCGCGAACACCCGCCGCCCCTCGGGGACGAGCACCATGCCCGCCCGCACGATCCGGTGCGGCGCCCGGCCGGTGACGTCTTGCCCGTCCAGAGTCACCCGGCCCGCATGGACGGGCACCAGCCCGGCCGCGGCCCGCAACGAGCTGGACTTGCCGGCCCCGTTGGCACCGAGCACCAGCGTGACGCGCCCCGGCGTCGCTGAGAGGTTCACCCCACGGACCGCCTCGGCGGTCGCGTAGCGGACGTGGAGGTCAGCGATCTTCAGCACGGTTCGACCTCTTTCCCAGGTAGGCCTCTTGCACGGCCGGTTCACGGACGACGTCGGCCGGCGGGCCCTCGGCGATTGGCAGGCCCTGGTTCATCGCCAGCAGCCGGTCGCAGGTGTCGACCATCATCTGGACGTCGTGCTCGACCAGGAGCTGCGTGAGGCCCTCATCCCGGAGCTTGCGCAGCAGGTCGGCGACCTCGAGCCGCTCGGGCTGGTTCATGCCCGCGGTGGGCTCGTCGAGCATGAGCACCCGCGGCTGCACCGCCAGGGCCCGCGCTATTTCGACGCGGCGGGCGGTGCCGTAGGACAGCTCGCCCGGGAAGAGGCCGAGCAGGTCTCCCACCCCTGCGCGCTCGACGGCCTCGGTGACCTCCGCCGGCAGCACGCGCCGCAGCAGGCCGCGCAACCGCGTCCCGCGGTCGAGATGGAGGTCCGCCCCCAGCTGGATGTTCTCCAGCACGGTCAGGTCGGGCAGCAGCCGCACCGTCTGGAAGGTGCGGGAGATGCCCTTCCGGGCCAGCCGCGAGGGCGGCGAACCGGTGTAGTCCTGCCCGTCAAGCAGCAGTCGGCCACGGGTGAGCGGGACAAGCCGGGTCACCGCCCCCAGCATCGTGCTCTTGCCCGAGCCGTTCGGGCCCAGGATGCCGAGGATCCGGCCGGTGGTCAGCGACATGTCCAAGCCGTCCACCGCCTTGATTCCGCCGTAGTGCACGGCGACGTCGTGCGCCTCGAGCACGGCCGTGGCCGCGTTCGGGGCGGCCACGGCGGCGCCCGCGCGCGGTTCCGCGGCGGTCATGGCCGGGCCTTCGTCGTGGTCAGGCCCGAGAGGGACCGGTCGTCCTCGGCCGGCGTCCCGAAGGCGCCGGCCGCCTGGGCCGGCGGTCTGCCCCGCGACCGCGTCCGGCGCCAGCCGAGCTGGAGCAGCCCAAGCAGGCCGGTGGGCACGTAGACGGCGGCGATCGCGACGAGGACGCCGTAGACGAGGAGCTGCCACTCCCCCACGAAGGCCAGCACCGTGGCCAGCCAGGTGAAGATGACCGCACCGATCGCGGCCCCGGCCCACGACAGCGCACCGCCGACAATGATCATCGTGAGCGCTGTGACGACCAGGTGGAAGCCGACAGTCTCCGGGGAGACCGTCGTCCGGAGCAGGCTGTTCATGCCGCCGGCCAGGGCCCCGAGCGCGCCGCTGACCACGAAGACGGTCCGCCGGGCGCGGACGACGTCGATGCCCAGCGACACCGCCAGTTGCGGGTCCTCCCGCATGGCGTCGACCCGACGGCCGAACACGCCGCGCTCGTTGGCGGCCAGGAGCAGCACCACGACGACGGTCACCACGATGAGGTGCTCGGTCGTCACGGTGCTGATCGCCCCGTACAGGCCGGTCGCTCCCCCCGTGAGGTCGCCGCCGTTTGTGGCCAACACGCCCAGGAAGAGCGCGAAGGAGATCGTGGCCATGCCGAGGTAGAGACCGCCGAGCCGGGCCACGAGCAGGGCCAGCAGATAGCCCACGACCGCAGCTAGGACGACCCCGGCGGCGATCGCGACGATGCCGGGCACCTGATACCGGATGGTAATGATCGCCGCCGTGTAGGCGCCGATGGCATAGCTGCCGACGCCGGCGAAGGAGAACACCCCGGCGCGCAGCGGTACCTGAATGGACAGCGCCAGCAAGAGGCTGATGAACATCGACTGGATGAGGATCTGGTGCGCAAGGTACCAACTGCTCATGTGCGCCGCACCTCCTGGCGGCCGAAGAGCCCACGCGGCCGAACCAGCAACATGAAGAAGATGAGCCCGAAGGCGATCGCCGGCGCCCACGAACCGTCGGTGGTCACGAGCACGAACGTCTCGATCCCGGCGAGGACGAGCGCACCGACGACGACGCCGGCGATGCTGCCGACCCCGCCCAGAATGATCGCGGCGAAGGCCTTGAGCAGAAACGCGTCACCGGTCTCGGGCGCGATTGAGCCCAGGTAGAAGGTGAGCAGGACGCCGGCCAGACCGGCCAGCCCCCCGGCGGCGGCCATCGTGAGCAGCGCGAGCCGGCGGCGGTCGACGCCCATCATGGTGGCCACCTCGGAGTCGACCCCGATTGCCCGCAGCGCGAGACCCGGCCGGGCGGCCCGCAGCCACCAGCCGATCAGCGCTGCCAGCGCGAAGGCGGTCACCAGGATGACCATCTGGATGTTCGAGATGCGGAGGAACCCGAGCTCGTAGGTGGTGACCCGGAAGGTGCCTGCCGAATAGCCGAACGGCACGCTCTTGGTCAGGTACTGCGCGATCGCCAGCGGGATGATGGCGATGCCGATTCCGCCGACCAGGATCTGCAGCTCGGCCTTGCTGTGGTCGCTCGCCCGGCGCTGGATCGGCTCGAAGGCGAGCACCTGCAGCAACACCGACAGCGCCGCGCCCACGAGCCCGCCAAACAGGATCATCGCCGGGATCGGCAGCGCCACCTCGCGCACGATCAGGTGGGCGGCAAAGGCGGCGAACATGAAGATCGACCCGTGGGCGAAGTTCAGGATCCCGATGGTGCCCCACGCCAGGCTCATGCCCAGCGCGAAGAGCAGGTAGAGCGAGCCCAGCGTGAGGGCGTTGAGCACGTCCTGCGCCATGTCAGCTCCTTCCGGCCGGGTCGCCGGGACCGGCCGGGGAGATCCGACCGGCACCGGGAACCGACGTCATCAGTTGCCGTCGACCTCGAACGGGGCCTCCTGGGCGCCGTCCCAGCGGACGAGCGTGCCCGGGACGCGGGCGTCGTTGCCGTCGAAGGTGATCTTTCCCTGGGCGCCGTCGAAGCCCTCCTCGGCGAGGGCGGCGAGCGCCTCCTGCACCGCGGCGCGGTCGGCGCTGTCGGCCTTGGCGATGCCGCGCGCGATGAACCAGAGCGCGTCGTAGGCCTCGGCGGAGTAGTTGGTCGGCGGCTCGCCGTACTTGGCCTTGAACCCCTCGACGAACTTCTGCGAGCTTTCGACGTCCTGGGCGGCGTTGAAGTTGGTCGGCCAGACCGCGCCCTTGGCGCGGTCGCCGGCGGATTTGAGGTTGCCCGCGCCCATGGCGCTCATCCCGACGATCTCGCCGTCGAAGCCGGCCTGGCGCAGCTGGGTGATGCTGACCGGGGCCTGGGGGCCCTGGACCATCAGGAACGCGGCGTCGGAGTTTTCCCCGGCGATCTGCGAGGCGGGGGTGGTGAAGTCTTGAGCCGTGGTCTCGACGCCGGTGGAGCTGAGGACCTTGAACCCGTGCTCCTCGGCCAGCTTGGGCACGGTCTTCTCGCCCAGCTGGACGAGGGTCGGATTACCGGTGTTGATCAGCACGGACGCCGTGGCGACGCCCTGTTCCTCCAGGTAGTCCCCGACGATCCCGAAGTATGACTCGGCGGGCGGGGTCATGCGGAACGTGTAGTCCCCGGTCAGCACGCCCTCGCTGCCCGCCTGCACGTAGACCACCGGGATGCCGGCGCTCTGCGCGATGGGCGAAACCGCGGTGGCCTGTGCGCTGGCCTCCGGACCGAGGATGGCAGTGTAGGAGTTGTCGGCGGCCGCCTGGCTGGCGAAGCTTGCCGCTTCCTGCGCGCTCGCGGCGCTGTCGCGGGTGTCGATCTCGAGCGTGGTCTCTCCCAGCAGGCCCTCGGCCTTGATCTCCGCGAGCGCCAGTTCGATCCCCTGCTGGGCGGCGAGACCGGCGAACGACACGGGCCCGGTCAGGGCCCGGATGTTCATGATCTTGACGGTGTCCGGCAACCCCTCGCCGCCACCGCCGCTACCACCGCTACTGCTCGAGCCCCCGTCACTGGAGGGAGAACTGCAGGCCGCGAGAACGACCGCAAGCGCGACGGCGACGGCTGCCGTGACGGCCGACCGGCGGCCAATCCTAGGACCACTATCCATGGCGAGTTCTCCTGAAGGCTTGTAATGATGTGCAGGGTTAGCGCGACTGTAACGATTGCCACGAACCGTGTCCAGGGTTTGAGCATGAATTTGTGATGGGCGTCGCTGCCGCCGGAACGAACGGAAACGCAGCGGCTCCGGGCCCCGCGAGAGACCCGGAGCCGCTGTGCGTGGAGCGGGCTCACCGTCAGATGAGCAGGGTCCCCATGTCGACGGGCAGGGCTGTGCCGGTGACGTACTTGGCCTCATCGGAGAGCAGGAACAGCACGCCGTCGGAGATGTCTCCGGGCTCGACCGGCCCGCGCTCCATGACGTTTGCCATCCAACCGGGAGGCGCGTCGGCCTGGAGGTCGTTGGTGAAGAACTCGTTGGCGATCATCGGGGTGTTCACGCCGGCCGGGACAATCGTGTTGACCCGGATCCCGTACTTGCCCAGAGCCATCGCGTAGTTGCGCATCAGCGCCAGCACGCCGGCCTTGGCCGCGCCGTAGGCCATGTGCCCGGGATTGAGCATGTCCGTCTTGTAGGCGACGCCGCGGAAGGTCGACGTCGATCCGGTGATGACGATGGCGCCGCCGTTGCCGCGCTCTACCATGCCTGGGGTCACCGCTCGCAGCGTGTAGAAGACGCCCGACAGGTTGGTGGCGATCGTGTCGTGCCACGCGCTCAGACGCTGGGCGTGCGGGCCGGTGGACGGCAGGATGCCGGCGTTGGCGCAGACGAGGTCGATGTGCCCGAACCGCTCGTGCGCCTGCGCGACCGCGGCGTCGACCTGTCCGTCCTCCCGGACGTCGCCGACGATGCCGACGAACTCCCGGCCGTGGTCGCGCACCATCTTCTCGGTCTCGGCCAGGTCCTCCGACGTCGACATCGCGTACTGGACCGACTCGAACTGGCTGACGACGTCGACGACGACGACGTCGGCTCCCTCGGCGGCAAGCCGCACCGCATGCGATCGGCCCTGCCCGCGAGCGCCTCCCGTGACGAATGCGACCTTGCCGTCGAAACGACTCATGTTCTCTCTCCTCAACTTCTCTCACCGGCCGGCGTCTGCGCGGCGGGCACGGGCTCTGGCTGCGGGGTGGGCAGGGCGCGGATGGCCGGGACGACTTCCTTGCCCAGCCGCTCGATGGCGGCGATGGTCTCGTCGGCGTTCATCGACGGCCATTGCGGCCGCAGCAGCAGCGGGTCGATCGGGAAGCGCGTGCAGAGTTCGGTGAGCTGGGCGATGACGTCCGCGGCGGTACCGAGCATGGCATGCTCCCCGACCGTGGCCAGGAAGTCCTCGTCAAGCTTCTCCGCGCTGCCCGCGACCGTCATGCCCTTCTGGGCGTAGCTCAGGTACTTCCCCTTGGCCACGCGGGCGTACTCGACGATTGCCTCTTCCCGGGAGTCGGCGATCAGCACGTTCCGGCGCAGCGGCTGCGGCCCGAACGGCTTTCCCCTCGCCGCGAACCCCTCCCGGACGACGTCGAACCGCTCGGCGATCTCGTCGGCCGTGGCCTCGGGGGTGACCGGGTAGGCGTCCCCGATCCGGCCGGCTCGGCGGGCGCCGGCGATGCTCTGCGCTCCGATCCAGATCGGCGGGTGCGGCTGCTGCACCGGCTTGAGGTGCGGGCGCACGCCTTCGAGTTGCCAGAAGCGGCCGTGGTGAGTGACCTCGTCCTCGGTCCAGAGCCGCTTGACCACCTCGATGATCTCGTCCATCCGCGGTGCGCGTTCCTTGAACGGGATGCCCAGGTAATCGAACTCCTCGGGGCGGTAGCCAATACCCGCGCCGAAGATCAGCCGGCCCTCGGTGACCACGTCGAGCGTCGCCAGCTCCTCGGCCAGCATCACCGGGTGGTAGAGCGGGGCGATTATGATCTGGGTGACCAGCCGGGTCTCCGGGTCGCAGTCGGCGGCGAGCCGAGCCAGCAGCGGCACCGGCTGCAGCCAGCGCAAATCCCCGTAGAGGAAATGCTGACCGATGGCGATGTAGGTGAGCCCGTTGCGCTGGGCGGCGTCGACGATCCGGCGGACGTCGTCGAACTGTTGCCGGGGACTGACGGACGAAGGGACGTCGGAGAGCAGCATTCCGACGGCGACCATGGCGGGCCTCTTCTCTGGGGTCGGGTCGGCGTCAGCCGCGGGAGGGGCGGGTCAGCGTCTTGGCCAGCTGGCCAAGCAGCACCTCGTTGCCGCCCTCGTAGATGCGCATCGGGCGTGCATTGCGGTAGAGCCGCTCGATCGTCGAGCCGGTGACGACCCCGAAACGTCCCATCATCTGGACGCAGCGGTCGGCGACCTGGCCGGCGGTCTCGGTGGCGGCGACCTTGGCCATCGACGACCAGTGCAGGGCGCCGAGGGGGTCAGCCGCCGCCCGGGTTGCCGCCGCGTAGGTGAGCAGGCGGGCCTGCTCGATCTCCATCCAACAGGTGCCGAGCATCTGCGGCATCGGACCCAGCCGGGCCAGCGTGCTGCCGAACTGCTCGCGGGACGTCGTATGCGCCACCGCCTCGTCGAGCGCGGCCTGGGCGAGCCCGACCGCCGACCCGGCGACGGAAACCCGGAAGGTGGCCAGCGTCTGCAGCACCATCGGGAAGGCCTGCCCCGGCTGCCCGACCCGGGAGTCCAGCGGCACGCGCACGTCGGTGAACACGACCTCGCCGATGATGTGCGGCGCGATCAAGTCCGGACCCGAGTCGACCTGCACTCCCGGGGTATCTGCGGGAACGAACACCAGCGAGTAGCCGTCGTCCTCCTTGGCGAGGACGGTGTAGAAGTGCGCGGCGCCGGCGTTGGTGATCCACGATTTGTGCCCGTTCAGCACGAGTTCGCCGTCACGCTCGACGACGGTCGTGGTGATGGCCTTGAGGTCGGAGCCCACCTTGGGCTCGGTGAGGCAGAGGGCGGCGATGGCGTCGAGGGTCACGACGTGGGGCAGCCATTCCTGCTGGATGCGCTCGCTGGCGCCGACTGCCAGGGCGTAGCTGCCGATGCCCTGCATGGCGAACAGCGAATCCAGGTGGGCCGAGACGCCGCCGAATGCCTCGCGGACAACCGTGACGGCGAGGGAGTCCACGCGCTCGGAGGCGCCGCCGTGGGCGGCCGGCACGGTCAGCGCGGCCAACCCGCTGTTCTGCAGCGCCTCCCTCATCACCGGGTCGATGCCGGTCGCGGCATCGGCCTCGGTGGCCCGCCAGCGCACCTTCTCCCCCACCTCGCGGGCGCGGCCGAGGACCTCGCGATGGTGGGTCGACAGCTCGAACGACATCCCGGGGTCCTCCTCTGGGTGCGGATCATGACAGCAGCGTCACGGCTGGCCAGCGTCCCCACAGGATGGCCCCGGCCGCCATCCATGTTATTCGTATTCATGGTTACTGTGTCAACGCCCACACTTGATCCAGAGAGGCCGGTGAGCCCGATGACCACTGCGGTGATGCCCAGTGCTGTGATCGTCGACGCTGTCCGTTCCCCCATGGGACGCGGCAAGGTCGGTGGCGCCCTGTCCAGGGTGCACCCGGTCGACCTGCTCGCACAGGTGCTCCAGGCGCTCGCGGACCGCAACGAGCTCGATCCGGGCACGGTCGACGACGTGCTGGTCGGCTGCGTCGGAGGGAACGGTGAACAGTCGGCCACCCCCGGCCGTCAGGCGGTGCTGGCGGCCGGCTGGCCCGAGCACGTGCCGTCGGTGACGATCGAGCGCAAGTGCGGTTCGGGTCAGCAAGCGCTCGACTTCGCCGTTCAGGGCGTAACAGCCGGCGCCTACGACATCGCGATCGCCGCCGGCGTCGAGTCGATGAGCCGGGTGCCGATGGGCTCGGCTCGCGGGGACGCCGACCCACACGGCCCGCGGGTGGCCGCCCGCTACGCCCCGGGGTTCGTGCCGCAGGGCATCTCCGCCGAACTGGTCGCCGACAAGTGGGGGCTGACCCGACGGCAGCTCGACGCGTTCGCCGTCGCCTCGCACGACCGGGCCGCCGCCTCCGCCGGCGCCTTTGACCGGGAGATCGCGCCAATCATGACTCCAGACGGTGTCGTCAGCACCGACGAGACGATCCGGCCAGGCTCCACGGTCGAGAGGCTGGGCGACCTGAAGCCCGCCTTCGCGACCAGCCCGCATGCGCCGCGCTTTCCCGAGTTGCGCTGGAAGATCACCGCAGGCAACTCCTCGCAGCTGACCGACGGGGCCGCCGCGCTGCTGGTGATGAGCGAGGAGCGCGCAGCCGCACTGGGGCTTACCCCACGCGCCCGGATCGTGGCCACCGTGGTTACAGGCGACGACCCTCTGATGATGCTGACCGGGCCGATCCCGGCCACGCACAAGGTGCTCGCCCGCGCGGGCCTGAGGATCGCCGACATCGCCGCGTTCGAGGTGAACGAGGCGTTCGCATCGGTGCCCCTGGCCTGGCAGGCGGAGTTCGGAGTCGCCGACGAACTGCTCAACGCCCGCGGCGGGGCGATCGCACTCGGCCACCCGCTCGGCGCCTCGGGTGCCCGGCTGGCCACGACGCTGCTCGGCATTCTCGAGGACACCGGCGCCCGCTACGGGCTACAGACGATGTGCGAGGCCGGCGGGATGGCCAACGCGATGGTGATTGAGAACCTCTCTACAGGAAGGAACTGAGCATGGAGGTCACGACCGGATCCGCAGTCGTCACCGGCGGGGCCTCCGGGCTCGCCCTGGCCACCGCCCGCCGCCTGGTCGAGAAGGGCGTGCCGACCGTGCTGGTCGACCTGCCCACCTCGGCCGGCGCGGAAGTGGCCGCGGAGCTCGGCGGAAAGACCCACTTCGTCGCCGCGGACGTGACTGACCCCGACGGCGTCGCTGCCGCGATGGCGGCCGCCGACGAGCTGGCCCCGCTGCGCACCCTGGTGCACTGCGCCGGCCGGGGCGGCGCCATGCGCGTCGTCGACAAGGAGGGCAACCCTGGCGACCTCGCGTTCTACGAGCAGATCGTCCGCGTCAACCTGATCGGCACGTTTAACGTGCTCAGCCAGGCCGCCGCCCGGATGGCCGCCCACGACCCGGTTGACGGGGAGCGCGGCGTCTGCGTGCTCACCGCGTCCGTCGCGGCCTTTGAGGGCCAGATCGGTCAGCTGCCGTACGCCTCGGCGAAGGCCGGCATCGTCGGGCTCACCCTCGTGGCCGCCCGGGACCTGTCGAGCAAGCTGATCCGGGTCATGACAATCGCCCCGGGTACCTTCGACACCCCGATTCTCGCCCGGCTCCCGGAGAACGTCCGCGACACCCTAGGCGAGATGACCCCGCACCCCCGCCGGCTCGGCCAGCCCGACGAGTTCGCCCGCCTGGCGATGGCGATTGTCGACAATCCGATGCTCAACGGCGAGACCATCCGGCTGGACGGCGCGATCCGGATGGCGCCGAAGTGACTGAGCCGGAGGTCCTCGTCGAGCGCCGGGGCGCCGTCCTGGTGGTCACGATGAACCGGCCGGCAGCGAAGAATTCGATCAACACCGCGGCCGCACAGGCCATCGGCGCCGCGATGGATGCCCTCGACAACGACGACAGCCTCTTCGTCGGCCTGATCACCGGCGCCGGCGGCACGTTCTGCGCCGGCATGGACCTCAAAGCGTTCCTGGCCGGTGAGCAGCCTCACGTGCCCGGCCGAGGCTTTGCCGGTCTCGTCGAGCGCCCGCCGTCGACCCCACTGATCGCGGCCGTCGAGGGATTCGCGCTGGCCGGCGGGTTCGAGATCGCCCTGGCCTGCGACTTAATCGTAGCCGCCGAGGACGCCTCTTTCGGGCTGCCGGAGGTCAAGCGCGGGTTGCTGGCCGGTGGTGGCGGGCTTCTCCGGCTACCGACGAAGGCGGGGCTGCCAAAGGCAACGGAGTGGGCCCTCACCGGTGATCGGGTTACTGCCGCTGAGGCGCACGCGGCCGGCGTCGTCAACCGGCTGGTACCCACCGGACAGGCGCTTCCCGCTGCCCTCCGACTCGCCCAGCAGATCGCCGGCAACGGCCCGCTCGCGGTGCAGGGCACCAAGCGGATCCTCAGCGAGGGCCAAGGCTGGCCGGCGGAGGCGGCCTTCGCGCGGCAGTGGGAGATCTACGCCCCTATCCGCTCTTCGGCGGACGCGCAGGAGGGCGCTCGCGCCTTCACAGAGAAACGTGCGCCGGTGTGGCAAGGCCGCTGACCGCTTCGGTCAACGCCAGTCGACGACGGTGTCGAGCAGACTCGGGTACAGCGTCTGCACCCAGTCGGCGTATTGCTGCATGTGCTCGCGCATGAGCTGTTCGGCATCGTCGGCTTTGCCGTTCGCGATGGCGTCGGCGATGGCGGCGTGCACCGCGAGCACGTCGCGGCGCTCGGCTGCCGGGGAAAGGATGCCGCTCACCTGATCGCGGAAAATGTCCTCCAGCGAGGCGCTCAACAGGTTGAGCACCGAATTGCCCGACATCGCCGCGACACCCTTGTGGAAGTCGCTAGTGGCCTGAAAGTAGATTTCGTCGTCCTCGACCGGCGTGGAACGGGGGTCCGCCAGGCGACCGACGAGCTCCTGGCTTCGGCGTTCGGCGGCAAGGCGAACCATTACCGGCTCCATGACCAGGCGCGCGTCCATGAGTTCGCGGAATGTGACTCCGCCGATGTGAAAGAACAGCGTCGACATGCGTCCGTAGTCACGGGTGCGGACTTCGATCACTATCGGGCCGCCATTGCGCCCTGGCTTTATGGTGATGAGCCCGTGCATCTCAAGTATGCGCAGCGCCTCGCGCAGCGACCCTCGGCCCACGCCATAGTCCTCGAGCATCTGCGCCTCGGACGAGAGAAGCGTCCCCGGTGGGAGCTTACGGGACACAATCTCATGGACGATCTCCTGCGCCAGGGCTTCGGCAACTTTGGCACCGCGCTTGATCGGACGCGGCGAACTGCCGTCCTGACGAGAGCGGGGCACAGAAGTCATGACTGCAGCATAGTAGACCTGCGTAGGGCTTTAGTATCCTCGCACCAACCACTTCCACCGGAGGTGGTGTAGATAGGGGAAGTACAGTCAACAGTCACAGTCCTCCTCCGGTTGGCCACGGGTGAGCGGGCAGAGCTTTCAAACTTGCATCGTGGGAGATCTTGAAGTGCTGATCTTTCGAGGCTTGGTCGGCCCCTTGGCGACGGTGGCCTTGCCAATGCCGAACCGCTTCGCCGGCGACCGAGTGGTCCAGTGAGTGCCACTGCCGGCAGGCTACTCCTAACAGACATCTCACGCCGTTTCGAGTCCAGCCGCGATCGGCTGCCCCCGGCAAGCCTCTACGGCTCTGTACCAGCGTCGGCTGGTGAGGACGGACACCAGAGCGCCGGCGAACATCCACGGTCCAAGCGGGAGAGTCGTCGCGAGCCAGGTAGGGGAGCGGGCCGTGGCAACCACTCCCACTACGACCGCCAGAGTGAGGGTGCAACCGAGCGCGACGGTCCAAGGTGGCCCAGACTTAAAGCCGGAGGCTAGCCCGATAGGCCGCTGGCATTCGGATTACCAGCGGCCGCGGCCGTGCGGCGCTGGCGCCGGCACCTGGCCGACGAGCGCTTGGCCGGTCGGGTGGAGCAGCACGAGGACCACCAGGTAGACGCCGCCCATCGCGACGCGCCGATCAGCGCACCGAGCAGCTGCCGGCAGTTCGGCGAGGCTTACAGGAGCGACCGGGCCACGATCTCGTGCGCTGCGGCACGTCGGCAGCTCGCTGTGGGCGGTGCCACCGGGGACCGCCCCCGGCGGGTACGTCGGGTCGTCGCTGCTGGCCTGAGCAGGCCTGGGTAGCGGCATAGCCGCTCAGATCGTGGTCGAATCGCACGAACCATCCATCGTCAGGCCCCTGTGGGGGGCCGGGAGCGAGCAGCCATGTCGACGCAGGCAGCACCACGCAGCACGCCGGCCCACCCGGGCTCCACCGCCCCGCGCACACCGGTCGCCGACGGGCCCGACGTGCTGCCGCCGCTGGCCGCCGACCTGTTCGGCTACGAGCAGATGCTGCCGCCCGAGGACCAGCGGGTGCTGGCGAACCTGCGCTCGTGGCTCGCCCGCGAGGTCGCGCCGCACGCCAACGAGGCGTGGTCTCGCGGCGAGTTCCCCTACCACCTCATCCCGAGCCTGGGTGAGCTGGGCGTGATCGGCATCGGCTACGACCGGCCGGGGCGCCCGGCGGCCAGCCGGCTGCTCACCAGCTTCGTCACGCTCGAGCTGGCCCGCGTCGACACCTCGATGGCGACCTTCTTCGGCGTCCACAGCGGCCTGGCGATGGGCAGCATCGTGCTGCTGGGCTCCGACGAGCAGCGCGCGCGCTGGCTGCCCGACATGTATGCCATGCGCAAGATCGGCGCCTTCGCCCTCACCGAGCCGAACGGCGGCTCCGACGTCGCGCTCGGGCTCGAGACCACTGCGCGGCGCGAGGGCGACGAGTGGGTGCTCGAGGGGGCGAAGCGCTGGATCGGCAACGCGACCTTCGCCGACCTGACGATCGTGTGGGCCAAGGACGTCGAGGACGGCCAGGTCAAGGGCTTCGTCGTCGCCAAGGACACGCCGGGCTTCACCGCGACCAAGATGGAGGGCAAGATCGCGCTGCGTACGGTGCAGAACGCCGACATCGTGCTCGAGGGCTGCCGGGTGCCCGAGTCCGACCGGCTCGCCGGCGCCAACACCTTCCGGGACACCGGCAAGGTGCTGCAGCTGACGCGCGGCGGCGTCGCCTGGAGCTCGGTGGGAACGATGATGGGCGCCTACGAGGCGGCGCTGGCCTACTCGCGCGAGCGCGAGCAGTTCGGGCGTCCGATCGCGGGCTTCCAGCTGATCCAGTCGCTGCTGGTGCGGATGCTGGGCAACCTCACCGCCTCGCTCGGCATGACGGTGCGCCTCGCCGAGCTGCAGGAGGCCGGTACCTGCACCGACGCCCAGGCGGCGCTCGCAAAGGCGTTCTGCACCAGCCGGATGCGCGAGACCGTCGCCTGGGCGCGCGAGGTCCTCGGCGGCAACGGCATCCTGCTCGAGCACAGCGTGGTGCGGTTCTTCAACGACGCCGAGGCGCTGTATTCCTACGAGGGCACGCAGGAGATCAACACCCTCATCGTCGGGCGGGCAATCACCGGCAGCAGCGCTTTCACCTGAGGAGGCGGTCTCACAGCCGGGGCAGCGGTCCGATGCCGAGGATCGCCGGCCCGTCTGGGTTCTGTCGCCAGAAGACGCAGCGCACGTCCTTCTCCTACATGACGACGGTGCCCAGCAGCGCCCGTCCCTTCGCGTCCTGCAACAGCGGCGCGGCCAGGCGCGCTTGCTCGGGATCGTCGAGCACGTGCTCGATGGCGTCCAGCACAGCGTCATAGCGCGCATCCGGGGCAGTGGCCGCCAGCTCGTCGAGCTGCGGTCCGCGAGTGGGGAGTACAGGTCACCGTCGTCGACGGTGGCCATGCCGCTACGTCCTTCGTCGGGGCCGACGGGGCCGGCGGACCAGCTCGACGTCGGCCAGGCCGTTGGCCTCGGTCAGCCCGGCCAGCAGCGTGGGCGCGCGGAGAAGACGGCCTCGGGTTGGCATCGATCTACCTCTTGTAGGGCCCGACACGCCGATACAGACCCCGACAAGCGGTAGATCACCGGCGGACACCGCAGTCGCAGCAGCGGTGCGGAACGATCTACCTCTACTTGGGCTCGACACGCCGATACAGAGCCCGACAAGCGGTTGATCAGGACGCCGGGGCTGGGAAGGCCCGGGACGCAGGCGCAGGGCACGTCATGCCTGGTCCTCCCGGTGCCCGCGCAGGGTTGACACAGCCAGCAGCGGCCTGGACCCGGCCGGTGCTCAGCCGAGCGTCGCGCCGAACAGCAGCCCCAGCAGGTAGGTCACCGCCGCCGCCGCCGCCCCCACCGCCAGCTGCCGCACGGCCCGGCGCAGCGGCGAGGCGCCGGACAGCACCCCGACCGTCGCGCCGGTCAGCAGCAGGGCAAGGGCCACGAGCACGCAGGCGACGAGCTCGGCGGCCGTCCCCGACAGCCCCAGCACGTAGGGCAGGGCGGGGACGGCGGCTCCGCAGCCGAAGAAGGCGAACGACGAGCGGGCCGCCCCCCAGCCGGTCCCGACCAGCTCGTGCTCGTCCTCGCCCGCACCGTCCGCCTGCTCGTCGGCCGCGCGCCCGTCGAGCTGTGCGGCGGCGTGCCGGTCGGCCGCCTCGGCGCTCATGCCGCGGGCCCGGTAGACCAGCGCCAGCTCGTTGGCGTTCACGTCGAGGTGCGGGTAGGCAGCGTGCACCCCCACGGGGGTGGACGCCGCGAGCAGCTCGCGCTGAGAGCGCACCGACAGGAACTCACCGGCTCCCATCGACATGGCTCCGGCCAACAACCCCGCCAGGGCGGTCAGCAGCACCGTGCGGGGCGCGGTCCCGGCCGCGCTGACGCCCAGCACGAGCGCCAGGTTGCTCACCAGCCCGTCGTTGGCGCCGAAGACCGCCGCCCGGAAGGTGCCGGACACCCGCGCGCGGCCGCGCGCCGCAAGACCCCGCACCACCTCGGCGTGCACCCGCTCGTCGGCGGCCATGGTCGCGGTGGCGTCGGTGTCGCCCTCGTACGGCGAGCGGCTCTCGGCCCGTTCGGCGAGCGCCAGCACGAAGACCGACCCGACGTGCCGGGCGAGGAAGGCCAGCACCAGGCTGCGCCCGCTCGGTCGGCCGGGCGCGTCGCCGCCGAGCAGCTCCTGCCAGTGGGCGGCGTGCCGGCTCTCGGCGGCTGCCAGCGCGAGCAGGATCTCGCGCTCCTCACCGGTGCGCCGCTCGGCGAGCTGGCGGTAGGTGGCCGCTTCCAGGCGCTCGTCGGCCAGGTGCCGGCGCCAGCGCCGCACGGCCGCGGCCGAGCGTGGCGGCGCGGTCGGCGTCACCTCAGCCCGCGTCCGCTCCGACCGCGGCGTCGGTGGCGCGCATCGTGTACGGGCACGGCGCGGGCTCACCGAGGCGTGCCCGCAGCCGGCGCTCGGTGTCGTCGCTGATGACGTGCTCCCAGTCGCAGGCCTCCTCGTGCGCCCGCGCGGAGTCGATGCCGCCCACGCTGGTGAGCAGCAGCTCGGCCAGCCGGTGCTTGCGCAGCACGGCCTCGGCGACGTCACGTCCCCCGTCGGTCAGCGCCAGCACCCGGTCCTGCTCGGCCATGACGAGGAAGCCCTCGCCGGTCAGCCGTGCGACGGCCTCGCTGATGGCAGGGGCGCTGTGCTGCAGCCGTTCGCGCAACCGGGCCCGCAGCGGCGGGATGCCGGCCATCTCCAGTTCGAGCACGGTACGCAGGTACATCTGCGTCGTCTCACTGGTCCCGCCGACAGCCGCCACGGCTCGACGGTAGCAACGACAGCGTGCTCAGGCCGTGCTCAGGCGGCGATCACGCCGAGGGGACGACGTCCGGCACGAAGTGCTGGCTCGCCATCGGCGGCCGCTCGTAGTCGTCGTCGGCCGACTCCGGACGCGGCGGCAGCTCGATCGGCGGCGGCGTCAGGTCCTGGTAGGGCACCTGCGTGAGCAGGTGGCTGATGACGTTGAGCCGGGCCCGCTTCTTCACCTCGGCATCGACGACCCACCACGGCGCCTCGGGGATGTCGGTGGCGGCGAACATCGCGTCCTTGGCCTTGGAGTAGTCGGCCCACTGGGCGCGCGACTCCAGGTCCATCGGCGAGAGCTTCCAGCGCTTGGTCGGGTCGGTCAGGCGGGCTTGGAAGCGCCGCTCCTGCTCCTCGTCGCTCACCGAGAACCAGTACTTGATGATCTGGACTCCCGAGCGCACCAGCATCCGCTCGAACTCCGGTGCCGAGCGCAGAAACTCGGCGTAGTCGCGATCGTCCACGAAGCCCATCACCCGCTCGACGCCGGCGCGGTTGTACCAGGAGCGGTCGAACAGCACCATCTCACCGGCCGCGGGCAGGTGGGCGACGTAGCGCTGGAAGTACCACTGCGTCTGCTCGCGATCAGTGGGGGCGGCGAGCGCGACCACCCGGGTGGCGCGAGGGTTCAGGCTCTCGGTGATGCGCTTGATGGCCCCGCCCTTGCCGGCGGCGTCGCGGCCCTCGAACAGCACGACGACCCGCAGGCCCCTGTTGCGGATCCACTCCTGCTGCTTGACGAGCTCGACCTCGAGCCGCGCCAGCTCGCTCTCGTACAGGGACTTGTTGACCTTGCCGGACTTGTCCTTGCTCACGTCGTGCCTCCTGTTCACCGGTCGCGGCATCCTCCCCGTTGCGCGGTCGAGGCAACCGGCCCCGTCAGGCCTTGGGGGCGGTCACCTCGAGCGCCACGTTGTCGGGGTCGCGGAACTCGAGCACCAGCGCGTCACCGATGTCCTTGATCGGCTCGTGGGCGATCCCGAGGTCATCGAGCAGCCGCACGGCGTCGTGCAGGTCCGACGCCGTGTCGACCAGGAGGCTGAGGTGGTCGAGCCCGACGCGGTCCTCGTCGAAACGGTCGCCCGCGGGAGCCACCGGACGCAGTCCGAGCAGCCGCCCGCCCGGCAGCGCGTAGACGATGCCGCCGAACAGCCAGGCCAGCGACGCGCGGTGGCGGCGTCGGCGTCCGGCGGCAGCTCGTGAGCCACGGGTAGCCCGAGCACGTCGTCGTAGAACCGGCGCGAGCGCGCGAGGTCGGTGACGGTCAGGCGGACGTGGGCGTAGCCGGACACGGCGACGGGCATGGGCGCTCCTCGAAGGCGGCCGCCAGGCTAGGGGCGCGAGGCGTCGCGAAGCGTGACGCAACCGTGATGTGGCGCGCGTCACGACTGCGTTACGGTCCGGCAGACCCGCGCGACGACGCCGGGCCCGTCCCTCTCGTACCCCCTCGGAGCCTCGCCTCATGCGCCGTCGCCCCCTCGCCGTCCTGCTCGCCGGTGGCCTGTTGGCCGCCTCGGTCGCCGCGCTGCCGCAGGCGGCCCTGGCCGCCCCGGCAGCGTCCCCGGACCGGGTGACGCTGATGGGCAGCCTGATGTCCGAGCTCGGCTGCCCCACCGACTGGGACGAGTCGTGCACCGCCACCGACCTGACCCGTGAGGACGACGGCACCTGGACGCTCGCCGGCGAGCTGCCGCCCGGGCAGTACGAGCTCAAGGTGCGCCTGGACGGCTCGTGGGAGGAGAACTACGGCGCGGGCGGCGTCGCGGACGGCCCGAACGTCCCGCTCGCGCTGACGCAGACGGCGCGGCTGCGCTTCTCCTACGACGAGGTGAGCCACGACGTCCGCGTCGCACCGGTGACGCCCCAGGCGGCCGGGCTCACCGCCGCCGACACCGAGCTCGCCCGCCCGAGCCTGCGCAAGGACCTCACCCGCGAGCAGTTCTACTTCGTCATGGCCGATCGCTTCGCCAACGGCAGCACCGCCAACGACAGGGGCGGCTATGCCGGCGACCGGTTGAAGACCGGATACGACCCCAGCGACAAGGCTTTTTACCACGGTGGCGACCTGAAGGGGATCATCGACAAGCTCGACTACATCCAGAACCTCGGCACCACGGCCATCTGGATGACGCCGTCCTTCAAGAACAAGCCGGTGCAGGGCTCGCCCGGCAAGGAGTCGGCCGGCTACCACGGCTACTGGATCACCGACTTCACCCAGATCGACCCGCACCTCGGCACGAATGCCGAGCTCAAGCAGCTCATCGACCTGGCGCACGCCCGCGGCATCAAGGTCTTCTTCGACATCATTACCAACCACACCGCTGACGTGCTCGACTACGACCCGTCGGTGTACACCGGCCCGGCCGACAACGAGTCGGTGCCCTACAAGAGCAAGGCCGAGGCGCCGTACACCGACGCCTCCGGCACGCCGTTCGACGACCGGGACTACACGCTGGGAAACACGTTCCCGAGCATCAACATGAGCAGCTTCCCGTACCGCACCGCCCCCAAGCCGGGCGAGGAGAACGTCAAGGTGCCGGCGTGGCTGAACGACCCGCGGTACTACCACAACCGCGGCACCTCGACCTTCGCCGGTGAGGACAGCGAGTACGGCGACTTCCCGGGCGGTGACCGCCAGGCGCTCGACGACCTGTGGACCGAGCGGCCCGAGGTCGTCAACGGGATGGTCGACATCTACTCGACCTGGGTGCGCGAGGTGGGTGTCGACGGGTTCCGCATCGACACCGTCAAGCACGTGAACATCGACTTCTGGAAGCGCTTCGGGCCGGCGCTGCAGGGCTACGCGGCCTCGGTGGGCAACAAGGACTTCTTCATGTTCGGCGAGGTGTACGACGCTGACCCGCGCTTCATGTCGCGCTACACCACGGCCGGCAAGCTGCAGGCCACCGTCGACTTCGGCTTCCAGGGCAGCGGCAAAAACTTCGCCAAGGGCCGGCCGACCACCGAGCTGCGCGACTTCTTCGCCTCCGACGACTACTTCACCGACGCCGACTCGAACGTCTACTCGCTGCCGACCTTCCTCGGCAACCACGACATGGGCCGGATCGGCATGTTCCTGGCCGGCACCGGCGCCAGCGGCACCGAGCTGCTCAGGCGCGACCAGCTGGCGCACGAGCTGATGTACCTGGTGCGCGGCCAGCCGGTCGTCTACTACGGCGACGAGCAGGGCTTCGTCGGCGACGGCGGCGACCAGGACGCCCGCGAGGACATGTTCCCCAGCCGGGTCGCCACGTACAACGACAACAGCCTGATCGGCACGACGGCGACCACCGCTACCGCCAACTTCGACCAGACCCACCCGATGTACCGCACCATCTCGGCGCTCGCGAAGCTCCGCCGTGACAACCCGGCGCTCGCCGACGGCGCGCAGATCCACCGCTTCGCGAGCAGCGAGGCCGGCATCTACGCCTTCAGCCGGATGGACCCCGCCGACCGCATCGAGTACGTGGTGGCCACCAACAACGCCACGACGGCCAAGACCGCCTCGTTCGCCACCGCGCAGACCTCGCCCACCGTGCTGCGCCAGCTGTGGCCGGCCGCGCCGCTCGGCTTCCGCCCGGTCACGACGCAGGCGAGCGGACGGGTCACCGTCACGGTGCCGCCGCTGTCGACCGTGGTGCTCAAGGCCGTCCGGCCGGTGCCCAACGACCGCGTCGCCCCGAAGCCGGTGCTGCGCGTCGCGCCCGGCGGCACCGTCGGTGGGCGCGCCGAGATCGGCGTCGACGTGCCCGGCAACGGCCTGAACGAGGTCACCGTCGCCTACCGCCCGGTCGGCGCGAGCGACTGGACGGTGCTCGGCACCGACGACAACGCCCCCTACCGGGTCTTCCACGACGTGAGCGCCCTGCCCACCGGCACGATGCTCGAGTACCGGGCAGTGGCGCGCGACGCCGACGGCGAGCTGGGAGCGGCCGGCACGTACGCCTTTGTCGGCACGCCCAGCGCACCGCCGAGCAGTGGTGGCGGCGGCGTCGGTCCGGTGTCCCAGCCAGACCGGGTGACCGTGCCCGGTAGCCACGGCGCCGAGATGGGCTGCGCGAGCGACATCACCGGCGCGGGCGGCGACTGGGAGCCTGGCTGCCCCGAGGCCGGCCTCACCCTCGACCCGGCCGACGGCATCTGGAAGGGCACCTTCACGCTGCCGGCGGGCAGCTACGAGTACAAGGCCGCGATCGACGGCACCTGGGCCGCCAACTACGGCCAGGGCGCCCAGCTCAACGGCTCGAACATCGGCTACACGACCACCGGCGGCCCGGTCAGCTTCTACTACGACCCCCGCACGAACTGGGTGACGAACACCGCGACCGGGCCGATCGTCACCGCGACCGGCACCTTCCAGAGCGAGGTCGGCTGCCCCAGCGACGACGCACCGGGCTGCATGGTCAGCTGGCTGCAGGACCCGGACGGCGACGGCACCTACACGCTCCCGCTGCTCGGCGTCCCGGCCGGCGACTACGAGGTGCGCGCCGCCCACGGGCTGTCGGGCGACGAGACCTACGGCGCGGGCGGCGCCCCGGGCGGCCCGGCGATCGCCTTCTCCGTGCCGGCGGACGGCCTGGTCACGACGTTCTCCTACGTGCTTCTCACGCACGTGCTGACGGTGACGACGGCCAAGGCCGGCGCGGCGGCCGACCTGTCGAGCGAGCGCGCCCTGTGGGTCGCGCCCCGCGTGCTGGCGTGGGACGTGCAGGACGACCTCGCCGACTCGCTCACCTACCGGCTGCACTTCGGCGCCGCGGGATCGCTGAAGATCGACGCCGAGACGATCGGTGGCTCCTCGGTGCCGTTGACGCTCGCCCAGGACGACCTTCCGGTCCGCACTGCGCTGCGCGACCGCGCGCTGCTCGCCGGCAAGGATGTGCTGCTGCTCGACGCCTCGGACGCCTCGGCGGCTGCGGCGATCTCCCGCTCGGGGCAGATCGCGGTGGCCGCCTACGACGACCGCGGTCGCGTGGTCGACGCCACCGGGATCGACGTGCGGCCGTGGCAGCGCCCGGCGCCGCGCCGGCTGGTGCCGCCCCCGCCGTCGACCCGCTGAGCCGGGGCGCGCCCACGCCCACGCCCACGCCCACGCCCACGCCCACGCCCACGCCCACGCCCACGCCCACGGAAGAATCGTGCGGGTAGCACGGCTCGCCGCCGCGCCCGGCTATGCCGCGGCGACGAGCTCGGGCGGCACGTTCGAGGACAGCACCGAGCAGTGCCACCGCGACTCCCGCCAGCCGGCGGCGGTCCGCTTCCAGATGATCGTCGCCACGCAGTCGAAGGTCGCGGTGTGCGGGCCAGCCGTGAGCGACTGCCGGAACTCGAGCACCCCGTAGCCCAGGTCGCCTGACTCGAGCGCGTCGTAGGACAGGACCGTCGAATCTGTGGTGGCACCCATCGCGTCCAACGTGCCGAACAGGGTGCGGAACCACGACTCCCACTCGGCGCGCGTGCGCACCGGCACGTTGCCGCCGTCCGGGCTGATGTCGACGATGCCGAAGTCGTCGTCGCACAGGGCGGCGAGGGTGTCGAAGTCGTGGTCGCGCACCGAGCGCAGCAGCGTCAGGGTCTCGGTGAGGAACGGGCCCGCGTGCTCCCTCGCCGAGCGATCCAGGGCCGACTCCTGCGCAGGCGACGTCATGGCGCACAGGCTGGCACGGGACACCGGCGGGCGCCTGGGGAGGGTGTACGAGATGCTTGCCTCATGGACTGTTAGTCACTAACATTCGACGCATGAGCAGCCCGGCGACCCGCGAGCGGCTCCAGGCCTGCGCGCTGCGGCTGTTCACCGAACGCGGCTTCGACGCGGTGAGTGTGCGAGAAATCGCGACTGCGGCCGATGTCTCGCACATGACCTTCTTCCGGCACTTCGGCACCAAGGAGGCGGTGGTGTTCGACGACCCGTACGACCCCCTGCTCGTCGCGGCCGTGCACGGCCAACCGAGAGACCTGCCACCGCTGGAGCGCGTGCGCCGAGCCGTGCTGGCCGCCTGGTCGCAGCTCCCCGAGCCGACCGACGCCCAGACCCGCGCCAGGGTGCGGCTCATCGCCGGGCACCCCAGGCTGCGGGCGGCCATGGTGCAGAGCAACGAGGCCACGCTCGACGCGCTGGCGGCGGCGCTGGTCGCGGACGGCGCCGACCGCTTCGCGGCTCGGGTGGCGGTGGCCGCCTGCCTCGGTGCGCTCACGACCGCGCTGCTCGACTGGGGCGCCGACGAGGCCGGCCAGCCGCTGGGCGCTCGCGTCCGCGCCGCGCTCGAGGTGCTCCGACCCGCAGACCCGGCGCCCGAGACGGTCCCGGCCCGATGACCGGCATCCCGGTCCCGCTGCAAGCGCAAGCCCTCGTCCGTCGGTTCCCGCGTCGGAGCGGGCCGGCCGTCGTCGACGGCGTCAACCTCGACGTGCGGGCCGGTGCGGTACACGCTCTCGTCGGCCTCAACGGCGCGGGCAAGACCACCCTGCTGCGCCTGCTGCTCGGGCTCCTGCGGCCGAGCTCGGGCCACGCGCTCGTCGCTGGCGTCGAGGCCTGGGGCGCCCCGCCGCAGACGTGGGCGGGGGTCGGGCACCTCGTCGACGCACCGTTCGCCTACCCCGAGCTGACGGTGCGCGAGAACGTGCAGGCCTCGGCGCGGTTGCACGGGCTCAGCCGGCCATGCGCCGACGATGCGGCGGAGCAGCTGGTCCTGGCGTTGGGTCTGACGCCGTGGGCCGACCGGCGCGCACGCGTGCTCTCGACCGGTAACCGCCAGCGGCTCGGCCTGGCCGCAGCGCTCGTGCACCGTCCCGCCGTGCTGGTGCTCGACGAGCCGACGAGCGCGCTCGACCCGTCCGGCATCGTGCTCGTGCGCGGCCTGCTACGCGAGCTGGCCGACCGCGGCGCGGCGGTGCTCGTGTCCAGCCACCACCTCGACGAGGTGGCGCGGATCGCCGACCGCATCTCGGTGCTGCACGACGGTCGGGTCGTCGGGACGCTGCCGCCCGGCACCGTCGACCTCGAGCGGCAGCTGTTCGCGCTCGTGGAGGCAGAATGAACCACGCCCTGCTCGCCGTCGAGGCGGTCAAGCTGCGTCGCTCGCCGGTCACCTGGACGGCGAGCGTCGTGCTCGTGCTCGTCGTTCCCGCTCTGTGCGCGCTGTTCCTGCGGGTCTCCGGCGTCGTCGGCGGGGCGCCGGGGACGAGCCCGGCCGCGCGCAAGGTGCAGGCGCTGCTGATCGGCGAAGGGTGGCCGGCGTACCTGAATCTGCTGGCACAGGTGCTGTCGGTCGCGACGCTGCTCGCGGTCGGCTTCGTCGTCACCTGGTCGGTCGGGCGCGAGCTGGCCGACGGCACCGCAGCCGCGGTGCTCGTGCTCCCCGTGGACCGACGACAGGTGCTGCTGGCCAAGCTGGCCGTCGTCCTCGCCTGGGCGGTCCTGACCTGCGCCGCGGCAGTCGGGGTGGGTTGCCTCCTCGGCCTGTTCGCTCTGGGAGGCATGGACGCCGACGCGCTGCCCGCGATCGGCATGGCGCTGGCCGTCGGGGCCCTGGGCGCGGTGCTCGCGCTTCCGCTCGCACTGGTGGCGGTCCTCGGACGCGGCTACCTGCCGGCGATCGGGGCGCTGCTCGCCCTCGTCGTCGTGACGCAGGTGCTCACGACCTTCGGCGCCGGCGCCTGGTTCCCGTACGCCGCGCCGTCGCTGTGGGCCGGCATGGGCGGGGCGGCGGCGGCCGAGGCGGTGACGCCCCTGCAGCTGCTGCTCGTGCTGCCCGTCGGGGCGGTCGGCGCTGCGGCGGCGGCCGGGGCGTGGTCGCGGCTCGAGCTGGCCTGACCGCCGGCCGCGCATGCGACATGCTCTGCGGGGCCACCGACGTCGAGCGGCAGGAGCACGACCGTGGAGAAGGTGCTCGTCGCCAACCGCAGCGAGATCGCCGTACGCATCATGCGCGCGGCCTACGAGCTGGGAATCGCCAGCGTCGCGGTCTACACCTACGAGGACCGCGAGAGCCTGCACCGCACCAAGGCGGGCGAGGCCTATCAGCTCGGCGAGCCCGGGCACCCGGTGCGTGGCTACCTCGACGTCGAGGCGCTCATCGAGGTGGCCCGCCAGTGCGGCGCGGACGCGCTGCACCCCGGCTACGGCTTCCTGTCCGAGAGCGCGGCGCTGGCCGAGGCGTGCGCCAGCGCGGGCATCACCTTCGTCGGGCCGCCGCCGGACGTGTTGCGCCTGACCGGTGACAAGGTCAACGCCCGGAAGGCAGCCCTCGAGGCGGGGCTCCCGGTGCTGCGCGCGTCCGCGCCGATCCACGATCCGGCGCAGGCGCGCGAGCAGGCCGGCGAGGTCGGGTTCCCGCTGTTCGTCAAGGCCGCCGCGGGCGGTGGGGGGCGCGGCCTGCGCCTGGTGCCCTCGGCCGACCAGCTCGACGATGCCGTCCGTTCGGCCGCCCGGGAGGCGGAGGCGGCCTTCGGTGACGGCACGGTGTTCCTCGAGCAGGCCGTCGAGCGCCCCCGGCACATCGAGGTGCAGGTGCTGGCCGACGCGGGCGGCGACGTCGTGCACCTGTACGAGCGGGACTGCTCGGTGCAGCGGCGGCACCAGAAGGTCGTCGAGATCGCCCCGGCGCCGGCGCTGCCAGCTGACACCCGCGACGGGCTGTGCGCCTCCGCGCTCGCCTTCGCGCGCTCGGTCGGCTACGTGAATGCCGGCACCGTCGAGTTCCTCGTCGGCACCGACGGCGCCTACACGTTCATGGAGATGAACCCGCGCATCCAGGTCGAGCACACCGTCACCGAGGAGGTCACGGGCGTCGACCTGGTGGCGTCCCAGCTGCGGATCGCGGCCGGCGAGCGGCTCGTCGACCTCGGGCTGACGCAGGACGCGATCACGGTGCGCGGCACCGCCGTGCAGTGCCGGGTGACCACCGAGGACCCGGCCGACGGCTTCCGCCCCGACACCGGGACCCTGGACACCTACCGCTCGCCCGGCGGCCCGGGCGTCCGGCTCGACGGCGCGGTCTACGTCGGCGCCGAGATCACGCCCTACTTCGACTCGCTGCTGGTCAAGCTCACCACCCGCGGGCCGGACCTCGCGACGGCCGCGGCGCGCTCGCGCCGGGCGCTCGCCGAGTTCCGGGTGCGCGGGGTCACGACCAACGCCGACTTCCTGCGCCGCCTGATGGCCGACCCCGACTTCCTGGCCGGCGGCGTCTCCACCTCCTTCCTCGCCGAGCACCCGGCGCTCACCGACGCGCGCAGCCCGACCGACCGGACGACGCGGCTGCTGTCGGCGCTCGGCGACGCGACGGTGAACGGCCTGCCCCGCCCGGCGCGCCCGCTGCGCGACCCCGTCGGGGCGCTGCCGGACGACGTGCCGGACGCCGTGCCCGGCTCGCGCGAGCGGCTGCGCGAGCTCGGACCTCAAGGCTGGGCGCGGGCGCTGCGCGAGCAGAGCGCGCTCGCCGTCACCGACACGACGCTGCGCGACGCCCACCAGAGCCTACTGGCCACCCGGCTGCGGACCTTCGACGTGCTGGCCGCCGCGCCCGCCACCGCCGCTCTGCTGCCCGGCCTGCTGTCGCTGGAGTGCTGGGGCGGCGCCACCTACGACGTCGCGCTGCGCTTCCTGCACGAGGACCCGTGGCAGCGCCTGGCCCAGCTGCGCGAAGCGGCCCCGACGATCTGCCTGCAGATGCTGCTGCGCGGGCGCAACGCCGTGGGCTACACCCCCTATCCCGACCGGGTGGTGCAGGCCTTCGTCGCCGAGGCGGCCGCCACCGGCGTCGACGTGTTCCGCATCTTCGACGCGCTCAACGACCTCGAGCAGATGCGCCCGGCGATCGACGCGGTGCGCGAGGCGGGCCGCGTCGCCGAGGGGACGCTCTGCTACACCGGCAACCTCGCCGACCCCCGCGAGGACCTCTACACCCTCGACTACTACCTGCGCCTGGCCGACGGCCTGGTGCAGGCCGGCGCGCACGTGCTGGCGATCAAGGACATGGCCGGGCTGCTGCGGCCGCCTGCCGCCTCGACGCTCGTCACCGCGCTGCGGAGCCGCTTCGACGTGCCGGTGCACCTGCACACCCACGACACCACCGGCGGCCAGCTGGCAACGCTGCTCGCGGCGAGCGCCGCCGGCGTCGACGCGGTGGACGTCGCCGCCGCCGCGATGTCGGGCGGTACCAGCCAGGTGAACGCCTCGGCGCTGGTCGCCGCCACCGACGACACCGAGCGCTCGACCGGGCTCTCGCTCGCCGCGCTGTCCTCGCTCGAGCCGTACTGGGAGGCGGTGCGCGACGTCTACGCGCCCTTCGAGGCGGGCCTGCGCGCACCGACCGGCACCGTCTACCGGCACGAGATCCCCGGCGGGCAGCTGACGAACCTGCGCCAGCAGGCGATCGGGCTGGGGCTCGGCGAGCAGTGGGAGCGGGTGCAGGAGCTGTACGCCGTCGCCAACGAGCTGCTCGGCAAGCCGATCAAGGTGACGCCGACATCCAAGGTCGTCGGCGACCTCGCGCTGTTCCTCGCCAGCGGCGACGTCGACGTGGAGGCGCTGCGCGGTGACCCCGGCGCCTACGACCTGCCGGCCAGCGTGCTCGGCTACCTCGCCGGCGAGCTCGGCGCGCCGCCCGCCGGCTTCCCCGAGCCGTTCCGCACCGAGGCGGTCGCCGGACGCGCCGAGACGGTGCCTGAGGTGACGCTCGATCCCGCCGACGACGCCGCCCTGGACGGCGACGACCGCCGGGCGGTGCTGTCGCGGCTGCTGTTCCCCGGCCCGTACGACGACTTTCTCGCCGCGCAGGACGAGCACGGCGATGTCAGCGTGCTGCCCACCGAGGCGTTCCTCTACGGCCTCGAGCCCAGCCGCGAGGTGGCGGTCGAGCTCGAACCGGGCGTGCAGGTGCTCGTCGAGCTCGAGACCGTCGGCGAGGTGAGCGAGGACGGGCTGCGCACGCTGTTCCTGCGCGTCAACGGCCAGCCGCGCCAGCTCGCGGTGCGCGACCGCTCGGTCGAGGTGGCCTCGCGCGCCGCCCGGCGGGCCGAGCCAGGCAACCCCGACCACGTGGCCGCGCCGCTGTCCGGCGTCGCGGTGCCGAAGGTCGCCGCCGGCGACGCGGTCGAGAAGGGCCAGCCGCTCGCGGTGATCGAGGCCATGAAGATGGAGTCGACCGTCTCGAGCCCACGGGCCGGCACGGTGGCCGAGCTGGTCATCGAGGCCGGCGCCAAGGTCGAGCCCGGCGACCTGCTGCTCGTGCTCGGCGACGCGTGAAGGCTGCCCCGCTCCCGGTAACGATCTACCTCTTGTGGGGGCCGGCTTCGGCGTGTCGAGCCCGACAAGCGGTAGATCGTCGCGGCTGACGCCCGCGCGAGCGACTGCCGCTGCTTGACTGCGCACGTGCGGTACCGGTCAAGGACGCCGAGGCGCTTCGCCTCCTACGGCTCGCGGGGCGGGCTGAGGATGTTCGGCGCCAGGTCGGGGGACTGGTCCCACATGGCGGCCCGGCTGGGTACCGGCGTGCTCGTCGCCACCGGCGGTGTTCCCGCGATGCAGGCCGGCTACGGCTCCAGCGGCAGCAGCCGGCGACGGCCGGAGTCGGTCACGGTCTCCGCCCGGCAGGCGGTGCACGATCGATCACTCGAGATTGAGACGTCGTCGGAACCGTTCTTTCCTGAAAGAGCCGGCGAAGAGATGCTGCTGCACCGGTGGGTGACGGAGTGGAGCAACCTCGCGCGTGAACGGGTGAGCGTCGAGTTCCCGATCCGGTTCGAGGCGACCGCCGAGCGATGGCGGCAGGACGTCGAGGTGGACGGCGTCGCCAGCACCTTCACCTTCGTCGGCAACAGCGAGGTGTGGGTGGCCGCCGGCGCCGCCGGTGGACGCCCGGTCGAGCTGCAGGCACAGGGCTGGCCGGCCGCCGGCCTCGCGCTCGAGTCGGTGTCTCCAGGGGCCGTCCGGGCCGACGGCTGATCGGCTGGCTCACCTTCCACGGGGCGATGGAGGTGACTCGACCATCTCGCGCTGTGGTTCTGTCGCGCCGTGGCGCTGACCGGGTGACCCTGCTGCACACAGCCTGATCCACTTTGGCGGCGCAACAGCCGCAGAAGCGGGCAAGCCGGGCTCTAAACGATCAGGTTGTGTGCGGGGCTGTCCGTCGCTGCGACGATCCGCGAGTGGCCGGTGCCGCCGCATGAGCCTGCTCAGGTCGGCCTACGGTGCCAGTCGGGCACCCGTGGCAATGACGACCCCCGCGCTGCCATCGGGAGACGGCGCCCGGCGATGCCACCACCCGTCGTCTCGAACTCTGTCGAACAGGTTCAGGACGTGGCCTTGACCAGCTGCACCGCGGCGAAGGCAGCCGGCTCTTACGACATCTGCCGCGGTCGACGGGGCTACGGACCGGGCTGAACCGCGCCGGCGCGCCGGCGAAAACGGAAAGGTCCCGTCAGGTGCCCGCTTCGGCGGCCCTCTTGAGGGCCCGCAGCGTCGCGGTGATGCCCTCTTGCGCGGTCGCCTCCCGCGCAGCCATCTCGGCGTCGGCCCGCTCGCCGTAGCGCTCGCGGAACAGCTGCTGGCCGGGCTCGAGGAACTCCCACGACTCGGTGAGCCGGGTACCGGCGCCATTGGGTTCGAGGTCGTAGGTCCAGCGGATGAGGTTGCCGCCGACGAGCCAGCCGAAGCGACGGTCCGGCTCTGCTGTCTCGACCTGCGAGCGCGTCTCCCACACCCGGCCGTCGAGCTCGTTGCGCCCGGTGAACCAGGCACCGACCTGCGGCCCGGCGCCCTCGTCCCACCAGCAGCCCGTGCACACCGGGCTCCACTCGCCCGTGCGGGGGACGTCGGTGACGAGCGCGTAGACCACCTCGGGTGTGGCGGCGATGTCGATCGACTCGCTGTGTCGAAGATCTGTCATGCGGCTCAGTGTGCCGGACGGCTCGGGCAGGCACGCTCCACGTTGATCGTCAGCGGGATCCGTCGCCGCGGACGGCGGCGAGTGCACCGATCTTTCTGACGATCGCGCGGGGTGATCACTCAGCCTGCACCCGCAACACCCCGTCGACCGTGCTCGCGACCGTGACCGCCGGCTCGCTCCGGTTGTCCGGTCCGCCCGACAGGCGGACCTGGCCGCCCGTCACCTCGACGGTCCAGCGTCCCAGGTAGTCCTCGTCCTGGGCCAGCGCCTGCCGGACGTCGTCGGCCACCGCCGCGTCGCTACGGTGCAGCCGGCGCAGCAGGTCGCGCCGACCGATGATGCCGACCAGGTGCTCGCCGCGCACGACCGGCACGCTCTTGACGCCGCTCGTGGCGAGCAGGGCCGCCACCTGCGCGGCGTCGGTGCCGACCGGCACGGCGTGGACCTCCCGGGTCATCACCTCGCCGACCGTGCGAGGCACCGCGGCGTCCGGCCGCGCGACCGGGCGCGCGTGCGCGCGCGGATCCGGCGGCACGCGCTCGCGCAGCAGGTCGAGCTCGCTGACGATGCCGACGAGCCGGTCGTCGTCATCGAGCACCGGCAGCGCCGCCACCCGGTGCTGCAGCACGAGCGCGGTGGCCTCCCGGATCTCGGCGTCCGGCCGGGTGCTGACGACGCGGGTGGTCATGACGTCCTCGGCGCGCATCGGTCGATCCTCGCAGAACCGGCCTCAGCCGGCGCCGGGCAGCGGGTGCAAGGGGGTCGCGGCGGCGAGCGCGTCCAGCACGTCGACGACCGTGATGATGCCCCGCAGGTGCCCGGCGGGGTCGACGACGAAGACCGCACCGGTGTGGCTCTCGCGCAGCTGCGCCGCGACCTGGCGGATGTCCGCGGCGGGCAGGACGGTCGGCACCTGCGCGATGGCCAGGCTCGACACGGGACGCCCGACGTCGCCCTTCGGACCACCCGCCTCCAGCACGGCGAGGTCGAGCTGGCGCTCGTCGACGACGCCGATGAAGCGCGAGCCGTCGAGGACCGGCAGATGCCGCACGTGCAGGTGCCGCATGAGCTCCATCGCCCGCGCGATCGTGTCGGTGCTGCTGATCGTCGTGACGTCGCCGGTCATCAGCGCGTGCGCGGTGGGCAGCGTGATGGCGAGCGTGGTTCCCGGTGCCGTGTGGGTCGTCATGACGGTGCACACCCTCCTGGTGTCTGGACGCAACGACCCCAGCGTCCTCCCGAGGAGCCCGCGCTGACAAGGGGCGAAGGTCCCCGGGGCCTCGGGTCGATCGGTCGACGCCGCGCAGCACGCTCAGCCGGCCCGGACGACGACGACGGGCGTGTCGGAGTGCCGGACCACCTGGTCGGCGACCGATCCGAGCACCAGCGAGGAGAAGCCGCCCTGCCCCCGTGAGCCGACGACGATAAGATCCTGGGGTCCGGTGGCGCGCATCAGCGCCTCGGGCGCGCTGCCGTGCACGGTGTGGGTCTGCACCTGCAGGTCAGTCAGCTCAGCAGCCATCGCCGACGCCTGCTCGTCGAGCCAGGCGCCCGCCAGCTCGCCGAACTCGGCGAGCGAGGGGATGTATCCGGTGGCCTTGCGCTCGGGCAACGCGGTGATCACCCACGCGTTCAGCAGCAGCAGGGGGCAACCGTGCCGGCGGGCTGCGGCGCCGGCCCAGGTGACTGCCGAGCGCGCCGGCGCACTGCCGTCGACCCCGACGACGACCCGCCCGACCGGCCCGGGCGGGCACGCCTGCTGCGGCACGACCAGCACCGGCGTGCACGACTCGTGCACGACCTGCCGGGTCGTCGAGCCGAGCAGTGCGCTCTGCACCGGCCCCCGCGCCCGGTCGCCCACGACGATCAGCGCCGCGCCCTTACCGGCCGCGATCAGCGCCGGACCGGGGGCACCCGCCGCAAGCTCGAGGGACACTTCCGCCGTCGAAGCACCGGCCTCGGCACGTCGCGCCAGCGCCGCCTGCACCGCCTGCTCGACGGCCGCCCGCTCACCCGGGGGCCACGCAGGCGGGTCGTCGCCGCGGCCCCGGCCCCCCTGCGCGCGCACGGCGCGGACCCGCCACTGCCCTGCCGCGGCTTCGCGCAGCGCCGCGTCGAGCGCCGCGTCGAGCGCCGCGTCGAGCGCCGCGTCGAGCGCCGCGGCGTCCCGGCTCGACCCGTCGACGCCGACGACGACCTCGGGGCGCGCCCCGGCCGCCGCGGCGGTCACGGCTGGGCCGGCGCCGGCCTCAGGACCGCGACGGGGCAGCGCGCGTGCTGCGCGCACTGCGTGCTCGTCGAGCCGAGCAGCAACGACCCGAAGCCGCCACGTCCGCGCGATCCGACGACCAGCAGGTCGGCGTCCGCGGCCAGCTGCAGCAGCCCCTCGGCGGGTTGACCGACGATCACCTCCGGCTCGATCGCCAGGTCGCTCGGCGCTCCCGCGGCCCGCACCGCACGCAGCAGCGCGGCCCGCTCGGAGCCCTCCAGCTGCGCCATCTCCGGTCCTGCGTCCCCGGCCGCCGGACGCACCATCGCCGGCACCAGGACAGCGTGGCGCAGCGCCGCCTGCTCGGCGGCCCAGGACAGCGCGGCGGCCGAGGACGGCGAGTGATCGACGCCGACGACGACACGTCGCTGGGCGCTGGTCGCGGGCCGGTGCTCGGCCGGGACGACGACCACCGGCAGGCGCGCGTGGTGCAGCACCGCCGAGCTGACCGAGCCGAGCACGAGGCGCGACAGCGCGCCCACACCCCGGGTGCCGACCACGAGCAGCCGGGCGTCCTTGGCCGTCTCGAGCAGCGTCTGCGCTGTCGACCCGACGATCACCTGCGCCGACGCCTGCACCTCGCGGTCGCTGCCGAAGCGGGCGAGCGCGGCAGCGAGCACGCTGTCGGCCTCGGACTGCGCCTCTTCCTCCAAGGACTGCGGCGGTTCGCTGGGCATCGCCGCGCCCAGGTACTCGACTCCGCTGGGGTAGCCGTAGACGGCTACCGCCAGCACCGGGTCCCCGTGCAGCGACGCGTCCTCGAGCGCCCAGTCGAGTGCCTGCGCGGCGGCCTGCGACGGGTCGATGGCGACGACGACGGTCATCGCTCGTCTCCGCGCTCGGTGCGGTGTGCTCGGGCAGCATGCACGGCATCTCCTGTGCGTCGTCGGTCGGCCAGGGTCGTCCCACGGTCGAGACGAGCCTCGCGCGGCCGGCCGGGCGGCGAAAGGGCCCGAGTGCGCGAGCGGGGCGGGACCTTGGGCCCAGCCCACAGACCGGGCGCGGGTCCAACGGCCCGGTCCGGCTCGCACCCGGACGGGGTAGGCAGGTCAGGACGGTGGACGAGGGAGGAACGGTGCTGCAGGCAGCGCGTGTCGTGGTCGGTGTCGACCCGCAGGGGGTGAGCGGCGCTGTCCTCGACCTCGCGGTCGAGCAGGCCACCGCACGCGACCTGCCGATCGACCTGGTGCACGTCTTCCAGGTGCACCCGACGATCTCGCTCGTGCCGGTGCTTCCCGACGAGGACTGGGCCGTCGATGCGGTGCGCCGGCAGGCGGACGAGGTGCTCGCGGACGCCGAGCGGCGCATCGCCGTCGCCTCGCAATCGGTGCCGGTGCGGCGGCGCGCCGTCGAGGGCGCCACGGTCGCGCGGCTGGCGGCCTGCGCCGAGGACGCCGCCGTGCTGGTGCTGGGCACGCACGCCGGCAGCCGCTCCTGGCTGGGACCGTGCTCGGCGGGGTGCTCACCGAGGTCGAGCGCCCCGTCGTCTGCCTGCCCGAGCGCTCGTCGTGGCAGCCCGGACCGGTGGTGCTCGCCACCGAGGGCACCCGCGTGACGCAAGCCGCTACCGACTTCGCCTTCGCGCAGGCCGACCGCTGGTCGCAGCCGCTGCTCGTGGTGCTCGCGGTGGAGACCGGCTTCGACCCCGAGCTGGTCGGCGAGCGCGCCCGCGAGCAGTACCTGCAGGAGGGACGCCGCCGGCTGGACGACGGCCTCGTCGCCGCCCGCGACCGGCCCCGCGGTCGAGGTGCGCGAGACGGTGCTGCTCAACGGCCTGTTCCCGACTCTGCGCCGGCTCGGGCGGGACGCCGGGCTCGTCGTGCTGGGCAGTCACGGGCGCGGCGCGGTGGGGCGCGTCCTGCTCGGTTCGGTCAGCGGCAGCATGCTGCGCGAGGCGGTCTGCCCGGTGGCCGTCGTGCGGACCCCCTAGCCCGACGCACCGCCACCTTCCCCAGGGATACGTCGGTCGGACACGCCCACAAAGCGACCGGAGCCTGGGGAAGCTGATGCGCGGATCTCCCCCGGCGCGCTGCGACGAAGCGCGGCTAGACCCGGCGGCAGGCGACGACGGTGCTGTCGTCGTCGGTGCGCCCGCCGGCGTGGCGGTGGGCGCCGGACAGCAGGTGTTCGATCAGCTCGGCCATCGAGCCGTTCCCGGCCCGCTCGACAAGGCCGGCGCGCAGGCCGTCCTGGCCGTACTGCTCCCCGGCGCCGTCGCGGGCCTCGACCAGGCCGTCGGTGTAGGCGACGAGGACGTCGCCCGGATCGAACCGGCAGGAGGTCGTGTCCCAGCTCCACGTCGGGTCCAGACTGGACAGCAGCGGACCGGTGGGTTCGAGCTCGACCGGCGCGGGCGCCGGCATCGAGCTGGCCGGTCGCCGGGCGGCCGGCAGCAGCAGTGCGGACGGGTGCCCTGCGTTCGCGTAGGTGAGATGCCCCGCCGCCGGGTCGAGCACCGCGACGAACACGGTCGCGAACGCCTCGCCGGTGTCGCCCAGGTGGCGGGCGGTCACGCTCAGCGCCTCGCCCGGGGTTTTGCCGACGACGAGCGCCGCCCCGATCAGGTGCTTGAGGCGCAGCGCGAACACCGCCGGGCCGGGACCGTGCCCGGCCACGTCGCCGAGAACGAGCGCGAGCCGGCCGCCGTCGAGGGCGACGGCGTCGAACCAGTCACCGGCCAGCACCCCCTCGGCGGCGTCGAGGCGGCTCGCGAGCTCGAGACCCGGCACCGCGACCGGCCGGGCCGCGAGCGCGTCGCGCAGCGCGAGCACCGCCGGGCCGCGCTGCAGCAGCGCCTCGCTCGCCTGCCGGGCGGCGCGCACCTCCCGGACCAGGCGCAGTCGCATGCCCTCGACCGCGCGGCCGGCGGTGACGACCTCGCGCGGCCCGTCGACCACTACCGGGTCGGACAGGTCGTGCCCGGCGCGCCGGGCGGCCGCCTCGAAGCGCCGCATCGGGCCGACCACCAGCCGCAGCAGCGCCGGGTAGAGCAGGCCGACGCCGAGCGCCAGCAGCGACAGGGTCAGCGCGAGCAGCCACCCCAACCGGCTGGAGAGCACTTGCACCCGCGTATCCGCGGACAGCAGCGCGACGCTGATCGTCTGCTGCAGCGCCTGGTTGCGCGCCCGCAGCTCGGCGAACAACCGGCGTCCGTCGCCCGTCGACACGAGCTGCCGCGCCCGCTCCAGGTCACCGGAGCGGGCGGCCGCCAGCTCCGGCAGGGCCGCCCGGGAGAGCCACGCCCGGTGGGCGTCGAGCACCTGCTCCAGCACGGCCGAGGCGGTCGGCACGTCGGCGGTGTGGCGGCGCAGGTCGGTCACCGCCGCGGGCAGGTCGGCGCTCGCCTGCCGGTAGGGCTCGAGGAAGCTCGGATCGCCGGTGATGACCAGGCCCCGCTGCCCGGTCTCCTCGTTGATGAACAGGTCGAGCAGGCGCTGCGCGTCGAGGGTGGCGGGCAGCAGCTGTTGCTGCACCCGGTCCTGGGTGGCCTGCAGCTCGCGCACCGTGCCGGCGAGGACCGCGGCCGCCACGAGCAGCACCACGACGAGCACCGCGATGATCTGCAGCAACCCCCGGCGCAGCGGGAGCGCCCGGTCGGCGGCCCGCCGCCCGCTTCCTTCCGCCACACCGTCAGTGAAGCAGCGTGCTCAGCTGACGACGCCCCGCCCGAGGACGGCCGTCGGCGTCGTCGAGCCCAGCAGTCGCATCGCCACCGGGTCGTCGACGGCGGTCGCGACGTGCTGCCAGGCCACCGCCGGCGTGGTGAGCGGCGCGTCGGAGCCGAACAGCACCTTGTGCGGCACCGCCTCGACGGCCCGGCGGACAAAGGCGCTGTCCCAGATGCCGGAGGTCTCCAGGTACAGCCGCGGGTGCTCGGCGGCGAGCGACAGCGCCGTCTCGAGCATCCGCGCCTCGTGCGGGTAGGCGCCGAGGTGCCCGAGCACGACCGGACCGGAAACCCGGGGCAGCACCGCCTTGGCCACCCACTGCGGCGGCACGAACCGCCCGCAGTGCACGAGCACCGGCAGCGCGCGGTCGCTTATCGCCTCGAACGTCTCGTCGTCCGGCAGGCCGTCGAGGTGCGGCAGCAGCTTCACGCCGCCGAAGCCGTCGAGGCTGTCCGGCACGTCGGTGGGCCGGCGGCGGCTGCGCGGGCTGATCCGGCGGCGCACCTGGCAGGGCTTCGGCGGCAGCTGCGCGAAGGGGACGACGGGGCCGCCGAGGCGCGCAAAGGCGAGCACCTCGACACCCTTCCCGACACCACTGCCGACACCACTGCCGACACCGTTCTCGCCCGTGCCGGCCGCCCACTCGCGCAGGGCCGCGTTCGCCGCGCGGTAGCCGTCGGTGCGGTAGGGCGCGAACGCGCAGGCGACGCGCACGCCGGCCGCCGCGGCCAGCTCGACGTAGGCCTCGCCGGACAGCGTCGGGTAGTAGATCTCGCCGCTGTCGCTCGGGCCGACGTGCACGTGCACGTCGACGAGCGGGTAGTCGGGTGGCCCGTCGGGGATCGGGCCGAACCGGCGTTGCGTCTCCGTCATGGTCTGGCGGTCATGGTCGGGGTGTCATGATGCGGTCACCTGCTCGTAGACGGCGCGGTAGCGGTGCACCTCGCCGGACCAGGCGCGGTCGCCGAGGTCGGGCGCGACGGTCGGCGTCCAGGGCTTGGCGGCGGAAGTCGAGCAGCCCGGCCGCCAAGCCCTCGGCGCTGGCCGGCACGTGCCGCACGCCGTCGCGCCCGGCCAGCAGCTCACGCAGCGCCGGCAGGTCGGTGGCGAGCACCGGCAGCCCGACCGCGAGCGCCTCGAGCGGCTTGAGCGGGGTGGTGTCGGTGGCGACGGCAGCGGCGCGGCGCGGCACGACGAACAGGTCGAGGCGGCGGTAGAGCTCACGCAGCTCGGGCAGCCGCAGGAAGCCGGGCAGCTCGACGACGTCCGCGAGCCCAGCGGTGTCGACGAGGTCGCGGATGCGCTGCCAGTCGCGCCCGGTGCCGGCGAGCACGACGCGCAGCTCGGTACCGTCCGCGGCGAGCTGCTCGCGCGCGACGCCCACCGCCGCGACGAGGGTGTCGAGCCCCTCCATCGCCTCGAAGGTCGTGGCGTAGCCGACGGTGAGCCGACCGGGCACGGGCGTGCGCTCCAGCGGCCGCCACAGCGCGGTGTCGACAGCGTTGCGCACCACGTGCACCCGTTCGCGCGGCACGCCGCCGGCGACGATGCGCGCCGCCAGCCCGTCGGAGATCGTCACGACGGCGCCCGCCTTACGGCACAGCGCCAGCTCGAGCACGTTCTGCCGCCGGCCGCGCGCGAGGTAGTAGGGGTTTTTCGCGTCGAGGTCGTAGTCGCCGTTGAAGCAGCGCAGCTCGTAGACGAACGGGACGCCTAGGACGCGGGCGGCGGTGCGGGCCGCGCGGCCGACGTAGGCCGGGTGGTGGGCGTGCACGACGTCAGGGCGCCAGTCGGCCGCGAGGCGCACCAGGCCGCGGGCCATCTCGGCCTCGGCGAGCGGACCGAGGCCGAGCGCCGGGCGCTCGAAGCGGCGCACGGACGGCGGCAGCGCGCGCGGCCCGGGGACCGCCGGGACCTGCAGCTGCTGCGGGCCCCAGACGGGAGTCGTCAGCTCGGGGTCGGTGGCGCGCGCGAAGACCGGGAACGGCGAGACGGCGACCCGGACGTCGAGCCCGAGCTCGGCCGCCTGCGCGGTCACGAGGCTGCGGCCGCGGGCGGTGCAGCCGTCGACGTGCGGCCAGCCGTAGTTGAGCACGTGCAAGATCCTCATGCCGGCACTGCATCGGAGACTGCCGTCAACTCGACGGTCAGCGCGCCCGCCGGGCTCGTCACCGGCACGAGGTGCAGCCGGTCGACGGCGGCTTCGGTCCACGGGCAGGTGCGGTGCGAGACGACAAGGCACACCCGCTCGGCGCACCAGTCGAGCAGCGCGCGCTGCACCCGGGCCTCAGTTTCCATGTCGAGCGCGCTGGTTGCCTCGTCGAGCACCAGCACGTCGGGGTCGCGGTGCACCGCGCGGGCCAGCTGCATCAGCTGCGCCTGGCCGCTGGACAGGCCCGTGCCGTTCGGCCCGATGACAGGCTCGTCGACCGGATGGGTCAGCGCACCGGCCGTCACCCAGTGCACGAAGCCGGCTATCTCATCGACGTCGAACGCTTCGTCATCGAGCAGCAGGTTGTCCAGGATCGATCCGGGCACGAGCACCGGCTTGGCGGGCACGTGCAGCACCCGCCCGGCGTGCAGGCGCTCGGGAGACAGCGACGCGCCCGTGCCGTCGGTGGCGAGCACCGCGCCGGTGTCCGGGTGCAGCACGCCGGTGAGCAGCAGCGCGAGGGTCGACTTGCCGGCGCCGGTGGCGGCGGTGAGCGCGCCGAGCCGGCCGTGCCGCAGCGTCACGTCGACGCCGGCCAGCACCGGCGGTCCGCCGGCGTAGCCGAAGCCGACGCCGCTCGCGGTGAGCGCCAGCACCCGGTCGTCGTCGTGCCGGGGAACCGGCGGCGGCTCGGGTGCGGGGTCGTCCCAGAAGGCGAGCAGCCGGGTGCCGGCGGTGGCGGTCTCGGCGAGCCGGCCGGCGTAGTCGCCGAGCGCCGCGAGCGCCGCGACGAGCTGGCCCAGGATGAACAGCACCGCCACGAGCGAGCCGACGGCCAGTCCCTCGCGCGCCACCAGCACACTCCCGACCAGCACGACGGCCAGGAACGCGATCGAGCCGAGACTCGTGATGGAGGCCCGCACCGAGGCCGTCACCCGCCCCTGCGCGTGTGCCACCTTGATGAACGCCTCGTGGGCGGTGAGGAACTGGCGCACGAAGAGGTCGCGCAGCCCGAACTGCCGAGCGACGACGACTCGCTCGACCTCGACGACGTCGCGCGCGCGCTGCGACACCGCGGCCAGCTTCGGGAAGCGCTCGCCGGTCAGGGCGAGGTGGCGCCGGGTGACGCGCAGCATCCCGAGCGCCACGACCAGCCCGAGAACGAGCAGCACGATGAGCAGCAGCGGCGACAGCCAGGCGGTGAGCGCGAGCGCCGCGACCGTCCAGGCCAGCACGACGGTCAGCTGACCGACCGACTCGAGCAAGAAGCGGTAGGCGAAGTCGACGTCGGTCATGAGGATCTCGCGCAGCCCCGCCATCGGCGTGGCCGACAGGTCTTGCACATCGGCCCGGTGCAGGTGCCCGGCCAGCCGCCGCACCGCGCGCTCGCGGCAGGCGACGGCCAGGCGCTCCTGCAGCCGGTGCCGGGCGCGCACGACGAGGAAGGAGACGAGCGCGGCGAGCATCGCGACCACGAACGGCAGCGACGGCACCGGGTCGCCGCGACCGACGGCGACGAGCAGGCTGCGGGCGGCGAGCGCCACGACGACCTGGGCGGCGACCTCGCCGAGCGTCATGCCGATCAGCAGCAGTCCCGAGCCGCGGGGGCTCGGGACCTCCTCCACGAGCCGCTTCGCGGCGCGCAGCGCGTCAGCGGCGCGCGGCGGGTCCTGCAGCAGGACGTCGCGGTCGATGCCCCGGGCGCTCACGCACTGCGCCGGCGGGCTGCCGCGACCGGCTCGAGACCCCATCCGGACGGGACCATGGTGAGGTCGACGCCGGCGCCGGTCGGGCTGGGCGTGCCGGCGAGGGGACGGCCGGCGTCGGCGATGCGCAGCTGCGGCCCCGGCCCGGCCCGTAGGCCGGTGAACTGCAGTCCCATCCGGAACACCGCGATCGACACGCCCGACAGGCAGACAAGCTGGTGGCCGAGGCGCCAGGGCACCGAGCGCAGGGCGAACCGGCGACCGCGCAGCCGCGCGAGGCCGGACAGCAGCGGCAGGTCGAGCAGCACGACGCCGGCCAGGCACAGCGCGGCGAGCCCCACCGGGCTCCACGAGGTGAGCAGGGCGCCGGAGAGGACGCCGCCGAGCGCGAGCGCGGTGAGCAACAGCTGGATGCGGGCGGTCACCTGGGTGCCGAGGTCGTCGACCACCACCCGCGAGCGCAGGATCAGCAGCGTCCACGGGACCGCGCGGTCCCAGATGTCGGTGCGCAGTAGGCCGCGCACCGTCCAGCGCTTGAGGTGCGAGACCTGCAGCGCCGGTTCGACCACGAGCCGGTAGCCGGCGCCCCGCAGCCGGTAGCCGAGCTCGATGTCCTCGACGCACGGGCGGCGGTAGACCTCGTCGAAACCGCCGACCTCGTCAAAGGCGGTGCGCGTGACCGCGCCGCAGGCGCCCCAGAAGGTGGTGCCCTCGCGCCGGGCGCGCTGGTGCACCAGGTGGTGCACCAGGTTCTTGTACTGCGAGGTGAAGCCGGGGTGGCCCGGGTGGTCGTCGTAGGAGCCGAAGACCGCGTCGGCGTCCTCGAGCGCCCGCCGCAGTCGCGGCAGGGCGTCGGACTCGAGCACGACGTCGGAGTCGACGAAGAACAGCACCGCGGCCGAGCTCGCGGCTGCGCCGACGTTGCGAGCGCGCGCCGGTCCACCGGCCTCGCCGGTGACCACGACCGGCAGCCCGGCCCGCTCGAGCGTCGTGCGCAGCGCCGGGTCGGACGCGGCGACCGGACCGTCGACGGCCACGACCAGCTCGTCGGGCTGCGGGTCGAGAGCGGCGATGCCGCGAAAGCAGCGCTCGAGGACCGGACCGGCCTTGTGCACAGGCACGATCAGTGCAATGCCTCGCGGGGCAGGCAGCATGTCCTCACCAGGGGACGGGGAGCCGGTCACGAGTCAGCGTAGCCACCGGGCAGGCGCGCACCGTGACACGCGGCCGTCGTTCGCCGGTGTGTCGCACGGCTTCTCGACGGTCCGCGACGGCGCTCCCGTCAGTAGGCTCTACGTCATGCACAGTGACGGTGAGGCCGGCGCTGCAGCCTTCGACCTGGTGGTCGTGGGCCTCGGCTACGTCGGGCTGCCGCTGGTGGTCGAGGCCGTGCGGGCTGGGCTGACGGTCGTCGGGCTCGACACCGACCCCTCGCGCGTCGCGCAGCTGAGGGCCGGCCGCTCACCCATCACCGACCTCTCCGGCGACGAGCTGCAGGCGCTGCTCGCGGCCGGCTTCGCGGTCACGACCGACCCGGCGTGCCTGGCCCGTGCGGCGGCGGCGGTCGTCTGCGTGCCCACGCCGCTGGCCGAGGACGGCACCCCCGAGCTGTCCGCGGTCGTCGGCGCGATGAGCGCGGTCGGCGACCACCTGCACCCCGGCATGCTCGTCGTGCTCGAGTCGACGACCTACCCGGGCACGACCGAGCAGGTGGTCGCGCCGCTGCTCGAGGAGCGCTCCGGGTTGCAGCCGGGCTGCGACTTCGCCTACTCCCCCGAGCGGATCGACCCGGGCAACGCGCGCTTCGGGCTGCGCACCACGCCGAAGGTCGTCGGCGGCCTGACGGAGGCCTGCGCCGACCGGGCCGAGCAGCTGTACGGCAAGCTCGTCGACCAGGTCGTGCGGGTGCGCGGTACCCGCGAGGCCGAGATGACCAAGCTGCTGGAGAACACCTACCGGCACGTGAACATCGCGCTGGTCAACGAGATGGCCGTCTTCTTCCACGAGCTGGGCATCGACCTGTGGGCCGTCATCGACGCCGCCGAGACCAAGCCGTTCGGCTTCGCCGCCTTCCGCCCGGGGCCGGGCGTAGGTGGGCACTGCATCCCCGTCGACCCGTCGTACCTGTCGTGGGCGGTGCGCCGGCTCGGTTACCCGTTCCGCTTCGTCGAGCTGGCGCAGGAGGTCAACGCCCGCATGCCCGCCTACGTCGTGCAGCGCATCACCGCCGCGCTCAACGACCGCAGCAAGGCGGTGCGCGGCTCGCGGGTGCTGCTGGTGGGCATCACCTACAAGGCCGACGTCGCCGACGACCGCGAGACGCCGGCCGAGCCGCTGGCCCGCACCCTGCGCGAGCTCGGCGCCGAGCTGCACTGGCACGACCCGCACCTGTCGTCGTTCTCCCCCGGCGGGACGACGCTGCCGCGCGCTACCGACCTGCTCGAGGCGGCCGCCGCCAGCGACCTCGTCGTGCTGCTGCAGGCACACTCCTCCTACGACCTCGACGCACTCGCCGCCGCGGCGCCGCTCCTGCTCGACACCCGGGGCGTGGCCGCCGGCCCGCACGTCGAGCGGCTGTGATGCGCTACCGCACGTCGGTCCGGCCGGCGCTGGCCCGCGCGATCTCGACGGGCGACGCGCTGCTGCCCGGAGAGCTGCCGGTCTCGCGCCAGCTGACCCGCCGCTCGCTGTGGGGGACGATGCCCTCGATGCCCGCGGCCCGGCCCGACGACGTCAAGCGCCTCGCGCTGACCGTCGACCTCGACTACTAGGCCGACTCCGACGCGCTACCGGCGCTCGTCGAGTTCGTCGGCCGGCACGCCGCGCGGATGAGCGTGGTGAGCGTCGGCCGCCTCGTCGAGCAGGACAGCGACCCCTACGGCCAGGCGCTCGCGGCCGGGCACGAGCTGGTCAACCACACGCTCACCCACCCGGACAACCCGGTGCTGAATCCGCGCGAGGAGTTCTGGCACCTGTCGATCGACCGGATGACCGAGGAGGTCGGTCAGGCGCAAGAGCTGTTCTCTCGCCGGCTCGGGGTGCGGCCCCGGGGCTTTCGCACCCCGCACTTCAAGGACGCGCACCGGCTCACCGGCGTGCTCACGAGCTTTCCTGAGCTCGACTACGTCTCCTCGGTGCTCGCGACGCGCGCGCCGCTGGGTGCGAGCCCCTACCTCGCCTCGCGCGCGGCCCTGGCCGGCGAGGACTACTCCACCTGCTACGCCGGCACCGACCCCAGCACGCAGACGACGGTGCTGCAGATCCCGTTGACGGCCTGCCCCGCCCACCGCTGGTCGCCGTTCTGCTCCTGGCACGGCATCCGGGCGGACGCCGTGGCCGGCAGCGGCGCCGGATGCACCCGCTCGACGAGTGGGCCGCGCTGTGGCGGCAGATGCTCGAGGGCGCTTCCCGCGACGGCCTCGCGGTCGTCTACCTCGACCCGCAGGACCTCATGCGCGACGACGAGACGGTCGCCACCTTTGGCGCCATGCTGCAGCACGCCGTCGAGACTGGCTGGTCGGTGACGACCCTCGGCGACGTCGAGCAGGCCTACCGGCCGCTGGCCTCGGCCGCCGCCGCGCAGGGGTGAGCGCGGGCTCGGATCCCGGGTCACTGGTGCGGCCGCTGCACGTCGTGGAGAGCTGGCCGCCGGTGACGACCGGCTACACCCAGCGCAGCGCCGCGCTCGTCGCCGCGCAGGACCGGCGCCCCGACCTGGCACCGCGGGTGCTCGTGTCGAGCCGGCAGCTGGGCTACGGCGAGGCCGAGGTGGCGTCGCAGGTCGCGGGCGCCGACCTCACCGGCCGGGTGCGGGCGGCCGCCGGGTCGCCCCGCGAGCGCCGGATGCGCCAGCTGCGGCGTCCGGCCGTGGACGCCTCCGCCCTGTCGCGCGACATCGCCGCCGCCGTCGACGCGCTGGGCGCCGACCTGCTGCACGTGCACTGGTCGAGCTCGATCGCCCGCGCCGCGGCAGCCGTCGCCCGCGCCCGCGGCCTGCCGCTCGTGGCCGAGGTGCGCTTCGACCTGGCCGGCGCCGTGACGGCGCAGACCGCCCGGGTGCCGGCCGGCCCGCTGCGCGACCGGCTCGAGCGGGTCCTGCGCCGCCGCTTCGAGGCGCACCTGCTCGCCGCCGACGGCGTCGTCGCGGCCAGCGCGTCGCTCGCCGCCCAGCTCGAGCGGGTGCTGCCGACGCTTGCCGGTCGGGTCGCCGTCGCGGCCAACGGGGTGGAGCCCGAGCGCTTCGCCCCCGGACCGCCCGACCCGGCGCTGGCCGCCGCGCTCGGGCTGACCGGCCGGTTGGTGCTCGGCACGACCTCGACGATGCTGCGCTACGAGGGGCTCGACCTGCTGCTCGAGGCGGCCGCCCGGCTGCGCGGGGCGTACCCGACGCTCAGTGTGCTGCTGGTCGGCGACGGCCCCGAGTTCGCGAACCTGCGCCAGCAGGCGTCCCGGCTCGGCGTCCCGCTCGTCCTGACCGGCCGAGTGCCGCCGCAGGACGTCGGCGCGCACTACCGGCTGCTCGACGTCATGGTGCTGCCCCGGCGCGACCTGTCGGTCACCCGGTACGCCGGGCCGCTCAAGCTTGTCGAAGCGTTGTGCACCGGCCGGGCCTGCGTCGCGAGCGCCGTCGGGGACATTCCGACCCTGCTGGCGGACGATCGGGGCGTGCTCGTGCCGCCCGGCGACCTGCTGGCGCTCGTCGACGCGCTCGACGCCCTGCTCGCCGATCCTTCGCGCCGCGCGGCGCTGGGTGCGGCCGGCAGCGCCTGGGCCCGCACCGCCGCCACCTGGGACGCCGCCGCCGCCGTGCACCGCGAGGTCTACGACCGGGTGCTCGCCTGACAGCCGGGCCCTCTCGCCATCTTCCCCAGGGATACGTCGCTCCGACACGCCCAAAAAGCGACCGGAGCCTGGGGAAGACGGTGTGTCGGCCCGGTGCGCCTGCCCCACCGGCCCGGCGGCTGTTCTCGAGCGCGAGATGCCGGCCGCCCGACCACCCGAGGTGGCCCGGTCCGAGCTGCACAGGACCACCTGCTGGCGCCCCACCGTCACCACCTTCGGCTGGCGCGTGAAGCTCCTGCTCACCGCGCCGGGCCCGCTGCTGCTGCTCACGTGGATCGTGCGCGGAGCGCTCGCGCCCGGGCCGACCCGCGCCTTCACACTCGGTGTCGGTGGGCCTGTGCTGCTCGCCTGCCTGTGGTGGGTCGGTCAGGTCTGGACGGCCGGTCCAGCCGATCGAGGTCGCTCTTGACCGTCCCGATCCGCGTCGCCAGCTTGCTGGGGAGGTGGCCGCCCCACAGCGGCGGATGATCTTCCGGTTGGCGGGCTGGCAGACGACGCGCCGGCGTGTCACCTGCGAGAACGCCGAGTGCACGATCCACAAGGTGTGGGGCAGCCGTCTACCGCGACCGGAGCTCGGGTGAGCAGCCGGGACGCTGGTGCACGCGCCCGTGGGAGGCTGGTGACATGCGCCGCACCGATCGGACGTCCGCATGAGCCACGCCGTGGCCGAGCCGTTCCTCGAGATCTCCTTCGAGGACTACCTCACGATCGACACCGGTGAGGGTCGTCTCGAGTGGGTCGCTGGGCGGGTCCACGCGATGTCGGGCGGCACCGAGCGACACAATTTGATCATCAGCGAGATTTCCGATGTGTTCCGGGACGGTGCCCGCGCGCGCGGGTGCCGCCGCACCCGCGCGCGCGGGTGCCGCCGCTTCATCCAGGGGCGCCGGCTCAGGACCGACACCGCGTCCTACTACCCGGACGTCTTCCTCGTCTGCGGACCGGCCGGCGCCGACCAGTACGAGACCGACGCGAGCCTCGTCGTCGAGGTCCTGAGCCCGAGCACCCAGGACGTCGACCGACGCGAGAAGCCGATCTCCTACCGGCGGCTCCCTCGTTCGAGCGCTATCTGATCGTCGACCCCGACCGGATGCACATCGAGGTCGGTGAGCCGGGCGACGGGATGCTGCACTGGGCCGCCTACGGCCCCGGTGACACCGTCGTCACCCCGTGCGGGAACCTGGTGCTGGACGAGCTGTACGGGGCCGTCGACGAGGTCGCGACCCGCAAGACCAGGTAGCGGCCGCACCTGCCGTCACTGCCGCTGAGGCGACACGGACCTCCGCGCCGGCCGCAGATCGCGGCGGTCATCGCCTGCCGGCGAGCATCGCCTCGCGGCCGGCCCACGTCATCTTCCCCAGGGATACGACGCTCCGACACGCCGAAAGAGCGACCGGAGCCTGGGGAAGGCGTCGAAAGGGGGGCTACGCGCCTGCCCGCTGCGGTGACCCGCTCCCCGCCGGCCGGCAGCGCCGCCGCTCGCGCACGTACCCGAGCCCGGTCGCCACCTGCGAGAGCGCGATCAGCGCCGCGACGGCGGTGGCGTGCACCGGCCCGCCCGTCCGGTAGGGCTCGCTCAGCAACCGGAGGTAGAACTGTGGACCCTCCACCCGGGCGGCCGGCTCCGAGCGGTCCTTGCGCACCTGGTCGAGCCGCACGGCGCCCCGGCCGTAACCGCTGTGCTGGCGCCAGAACCCGGCCAGCCCCATGTCGTGGCTGTGGTGGACGAGGGCGTCCTGGGCGTAGACGAGCCGGTGACCGGCCGCCCGCCAGCGCTCGCACAGGTCGCGGTCCTCGGCCGCGGCGCTCGGGAAGGAGTCGTCGAAGCCGTCCAGCGAGAGCAGCAGCGCCCGGTCCATCGCGATGTTGTTGCTGGCGAAGAAGTCGACCTGCGGGTGCCGCTCACGGGCCCGGTGCAGCCCGGCCAGCAGATCCTGGCTGGCCTCGGCGAACAGGTTGCCCGACAGCGCGTTCCGCGTCCGGCCGCCGACCAGGGCCGTCGGTTCGGCCCGCACCTGCGCGAGCAGCGCGCCGGCCCACGACGGCTCGGGGGTGCAGTCGTCGTCGGTGAAGGCCAGCACCTGAGCGCGCGCCAGCCGGGCGCCGGCGTTGCGCGCCCCGGCCGGACCGGCGTTGTCCTGGCGGTGCAACCGCACCGGCAGCCGCGCGGGGCCCTGGGCGACCACGTCGCGTACCTGCGCCGCCTCGTCCGGCGGGCTGCCGTCGTCGACGACGACCACCTCGACGCCGCCATCCGGCAGCTCGTGCCGGGCCAGCTGCGCCAGGCACCGTTCGAGACGCTGCGGACGGCGGTAGGTAGGCACGACCACCGACAGCAACAGCTCATGCCGGCCGCCCGGGTTCATCCGAGCGGCACCGGGTCGCGCATGAGCCCCTTGTCGTCGGCGCGCAGGTGCTGGGCGCGGTCCATCTCGAAGGTCGCGAGCCGCTCGACGGCGTCGCCCGTGCCGCCGGCGATGCCCGCCACCTGCCCGGCCGCGTCGACCACCAGCACCGCGCTCAGCGACGGCAGCACCCGGCGACGCAGCGGCGCGTACGGGCCGGTCGTCAGGTGGTCGGCGACGAGCCGGCGCAGCCGCACCAGCGGGATCAGCGGCGCGAGCACCACGTAGGCGAGGCGGCGCCACGCCGGCCAGCGCTCGCCGGTCCGGCGCTGGAAGGCGTACAGCCGGCCGGCGCGAAAGCGCAGCGCCACCGTCGAGGAGACCGTCGAGGGGTTGACGTGCTCGGTGCGGGCCGTGCCGTCGAGCACGAACGGGTGCCCGCCGGCCTTCAGATCGGCCAGCAGCGTGCCGTCGCGGCCCAGGCGGCTCTCCAAGCTGTCGCCGAACGCCATCAGCAGGTCGCGCTTGATCGAAACGTTGTGGCCGGGGCAGTCGGCGACCGGACCGGCCTTTGCCGGGTCTGTCCACGCCCCGTAGGCGAGCAGCAGGTTGCACCACGACAGCGGGTGGCGCGGGTTCGCGTTCAGCACCGCCGGCTGCACGACACCGACGTCGGCGCGGTGCGCGGCGATCAGTCCGCGGACGAAACCCGGCTGCGGGAAGGCGTGGTCCTCGACAAAGGCGATCGCCGGCGCCGTGGCGGCACGCACCCCGGCGGCCGAGGCCTTGTCGACGTTGGGGATCGGACCCACCGGCACGACGACGACCCGCGCGAAGCCCTCGAGCTCGTGCGGCCGGGCATCGGCCAGAGCCGCCTCGCTGACCGCGACGAGGACCAGCTCGAGCGCGTCGGCGCCGTCCTGCTCGCGCAGGTGGCGCACCGTCTTGCGGATCTGGTCGAAGCTGGTCGGGCTGACCACGACCGCCGACAGCTGCGGCGCCTGCTGCTCGGGTGCCGTCGTCATCGGCGCGAACGCTAGCCGACCGCAGGACGTCCGGGCTGAAGGGCGACGCGTCCGTACAGCCCTTCGAGGCGGTCGAGCACCGCCTCGCGAGTGTGGTGGGCCAGCGCCAACCGGCGGCCGGCCGCGCCCGCTTGCTCGGCCGCCGACCGGTCGGCGACGTAGCGAAGCAGCGCTTCGGCGAGAGCCGCGACGTCACCCGGCGGCACCAGCGCACCGCTCACCCCCGGCTCGACGACGTCGGCCGGTCCGCCCAGGTCGGAGGCGACGACGGCGGTGCCGCGCACCATCGCCTCGGTGACGACGTTGCCGAACGGCTCTTCCCAGCGGCCCGGGATCGCCTGCAGCCAGGCGTCGTCCATCCGCCGCTCGACGCCGCTGCGGTCGAGGTGGCCGGTCATCTCGACGGCGAGCCCGAGCGCGTCGGCCCGTCGCCGCAGCGGTCCGGCCTCAGGGCCGGAGCCGATGACGAGCAGCCGCACGTCCGGCACCTGCTGGCGCACCCGCGCCACCGCCTCGAGCAGCACGTCGACGCCCTTCTCCGGAACCAGCCGCCCGACGTAGCCGACCGTCGGCGGCCCGGTGAGCCGGGGGCGCGCGGGCCGCGTCGCGACGCCGTTGGCCAGCACCTCGACGCGCGGCACCCCGGCGTCTTCGAGCCGTCGGCGCACCGCCTGCGACGGCGCGATCGTCGCGTCGACCACCGAGCGCCAGTGCCGGACCGCCTGCAGCTGCGCCATGTCGAACAGCCACGACTGCGGGGTCACGCACCGGTGCCGCAGGCATGCCCGGCCGGCCGGCTCGGTGCAGCGGGCGCCGTCCGGCAGCACCTTGGTGCCGCGCGGGCAGATGCTCTTGTAGGTGACGACGTGCGAGACGACCGGCACCTCGCGCAGCAGCGGCAGCACCGCCGGGCTGATCTGGTTGAGGAACATCCGCAGGTGCACGACGTCGGGGCGCAGCTCGCGCAGCAGCCGGTGCACCGCACGCACCGCTGAGGGGTTGACCGTGCGCGAGAGCACCTGCAGGCGCTCGGCGTTCGTCCCGAAGCAGGTGTCGTCGGCGAGCACCGGGCCGGGCACCTGCACGGCGCGACTCGTGAGCAGGCGCACCTCGTGGCCGCGCGCGCGCAGGCCGTCGCGCAGGGCGAGCACCTGCAGCTCGGCGCCGCCCGTCGGGGTGCCGTGGTCGTTGACCAGCAGGACGCGCACGGCGCCGGCTAAGACTCGGCCGTGCCGCGCTCGTCGGCGCTGTGCTCACGGGCGCTGTGCTCGACAGTGCTGCGCTCGTCGGCCTGCGGGCGCTCGACGGTGACGCGGCGCCCGTCTAGGGCTGAGCGCTCGGCGGCCTCGACGACGCGGATCGCGGCGGCCCCGTCGACGAAGCCCGCACCCTGAGAAGGCCTCGGCTGCCCGGCGGCGACCGCCTCGACAAAGGCGCCGAGGGCGGCGGCAAAGGATTCGTCCGGTGCCGGCGCCGCGACGGTGCGCAGCGCACCCGGCACGGCGCGCAGCGCGGCGAGGCCCTGCCCGGCCCGGGCGGCCTGCGACGAACCGGCCGTCGACGGCGCAGCGGCCACCCCCGGCAGGGTGTAGCGGTCGACCAGCAGGGTCGCGAGGTCGCCGACGACCTCGAAGCGGTCGCTTTGGCGGGCGTTCGCGCTGGCGAGCAGCTGCACCGGCACGCCCTCGGTGGTCCGTAGCTGCAGCAGCACCGTGTCGTCCTGCGCGCCGACCGAACGAAGCTCGGCGCTGACCGAGGCGACCTCGCCGATCAGCCAGCGCACCAGGTCGATCTGGTGCACGGCCAGGTCGAGCAGCGCCCCGCCGCCGGTGGCTCGGGCCGACTTCCACGCCGGCACGGCGCGTGGCGCCGAGCACAACGACGCAGTGACGGCGACGACCCGGCCGGCCTGCTGCTCCTGCAGCGCGCTCTGCAGCTGCCGGTAGGGGCTCGCAAAGCGCCGGTTGAACCCGGTCATGCCGGTACGCCCGGACGCCCGCCCGGCCTCGACGACCTGCTCGGCGCCCGCGGTGTCGGCGGCCAGCGGCTTCTCGACATAGGCGGCGAGCCCGGCCTGGAAGGCGGCCGTCGCGACCGGCACGTGCAGCGGCGTCGGCAGCGCTATCACCACCGCGTCGAGGCCGGCGGGATCGTCGACGAGGGCGGTCCAGTCGCTGACGACCCGGGTGTCGTGGCCCTGCAGGGCTCCGCGCGCCGCCTCGGCGGCGGACGCGTCCGGCTCGGCGACGGCGACGAGCTCGACCCGCGGGTGCGCCAGCAGCGCCGGCAGGTGGAACAGCCGGGCGATGCGGCCGCAGCCGAGCAGCGCCACCCGCACGCGCTCGCTCTGTTCGGGTTCATGAGTCATCGGTCGCCCCGGGGTCTGCACCGCCGGCACGCTAGCCCGGCCTCGTCGCGGAAGGCGGTGCTCCGCCGGCAGGCTGCGACGGGTCGGAGGGGCGGGGGGCGGGGGGCGGCCTGGCGTCGGCGTCCGGTCCGTCGACCGTGCTGGACAATGGCTGAGAGACCCAGCCGGCCTACTGGTGCGCGGTACCGATCGGAGCGCGACGTGCCCGCACCGGCTCGCCGTGCGGGACGGGCTCGGTCCAGAACTGCTCCTGCTCTCCCTCCGCCACCTCGTCGAGGTGCGCGTGGCGGAGTACGGCCCGACGGCGGCGCGGCGGCACCGTCAACTCCCCAGAAGCCAGGGCCGCCAGCACGCCGCCGTGGACCTGCTCGACAAGCCCGGACATCTTTCCTCCGCCTCGATCAAGGCGGCTACGGCACATCGGTGGCTCTGCGGTGGGATCGGATGACGTCGACGTGCCCGCGTGCGGTGACGCCTCCTGGTCTCGGACCACGCAAGAGCCAACCCTGCGCACGCTCACCCAGGGCCGGCCGATGGCCATTGACCGGCGGGGACGGCTGCAGGCCCGGCCCGAGCCACATCACGTCTCGCAGCCGACCCCGTCACCGTCTCGATCGAACTTCTGCTGCCACCCGGGGTCGCCTGGGCGGATCGGCGCTGCGCCGGCAGCCTTCACCTCGGTGCAGTTCTTGTAGAAGACGCTCGCCCTGGTCTTGGTTGGCTTTGGGGCAGCGGTCTTGACCGTGGCCTTGGTCTTCTTCGGCTTCGGCTTCGGCGCGACTGCCTTGGTCTCCTCCGGCGCAGGCGCAGCCGGGGCCTTCGTCGTGACTAGATGACCGATTCCAAGGGTTGGTGCGGCGTGTTGCGCTGAGGAACGCGTGGAGGGTGCCCAGGATCGGCGTTGGAACCCGACGCCGAACAGGAGGTTCGCGTGGACGCCGACCTGGACACC
>JAABUN010000906.1_pt1 | contig 72038 bp, 68 predicted proteins | sample 5559311 | NCBI WGS metagenome assembly JAABUN01 (sample SAMN10711877, study PRJNA513370) | rock metagenome | isolation source: Antarctica rocks | place: Antarctica: Victoria Land, Siegfried Peak sud | reverse complement strand
CGTTTCGGCTGCCGCCCTGACTTCCCGCCGCCCTGACTTCCCGCCGCCCTGACTTCTCGCCGTCTCACGGACTGCCCTCAACCCCCGCAGCCGCGCGCCCTCACCCCCATCCCCTCTACCGCGGCGGGGGTGAGGACGGCGGGAAGTCAGGGCGGCGGGAAGTCAGGGCGGCGGGAAGTCAGGGCGGCAGCCGAAACGAGCACGCGATCCAGAATAGCGTCGGCGACGGCGCGTTTGCTCATCGAAGGCAGCGCGACTGCCTCACCATCGGCCGGAATGAGCGTGACGATGTTGGTGTTCGCGTCGAAGCCCGCGCCGGGTTGGGTCACGTCGTTGGCGACGATCAGGTCGAGGTTTTTGGCTGACAGTTTGGCGCGCGCGTGAGCGTCCACGTTTTCGGTCTCGGCCGCGAAGCCGACCAGCGCTTGGCCCGGCCGTTTTTGCCCGCCCAGCCGCCGCAAGATGTCCTCGGTCGGGCGCAGGGTCAAAGTGAGCGGCTGGCCGGCCGCCGCCTTCTTGATTTTGTTCTCGGCGACGGTTTCGGGCGCGTAGTCGGCGACGGCGGCGGCGGCGATGACGACGTGGGCGGCGGGCGCGTGTTCGAGGCAGGCGGCGAGCATTTCGGCCGCCGTCGTCACGCGAACGACGCCCGCGACGCCCGGCGGCACGGCTAAATTCGTCGGGCCGGTCACGAGCGTGACGGTCGCGCCGCGTGCGCTCGCGGCTTCGGCCACGGCGTAGCCCATCTTGCCCGACGAGCGGTTGGAAAGAAAGCGCACGGGGTCAATCGCCTCGCGCGTCGGGCCGGCGGTCACAAGGACGCTCAGGCCGGCCAGGTCGCGCGTGGGCAGAAGAATGGCGCGCACGGCCGCCAAGATTTCGGGTGGCTCGGCGAGGCGGCCCGCCCCGACGACGCCCTCGGCCAGGCGTCCGACGCCGGGGTCGAGAAAGCGGTAGCCGAAGCCTTCGAGCGTTTTGCGGTTCGCCTGCGTTGCCGGGTGCGCCCACATGTCGCTGTTCATGGCCGGGCACACCAGCACGGGCCGGGCGCGATTGGCAATCAGCGCGCTGGTCAGCATGTCGTCGCACAAACCGGCGGCGAGGCGCGCGAGCAGATCGGCGGACGCGGGCGCGACCACGAACAGGTCGGCAAGTTCCGCGTAGCGCAAGTGGGCGATTTCTTCTTGCCCGAACGGCTCGTCGAACGTTTCGGTGGCGACCGGCTGGCTTGCCAGACCCCAAAAGGTCGGTGCGCCCACGAAGCGCAGCGCGCCTTTGGTAAGAATGGGGAAAACGCGCGCGCCGTCCTGCACCAATTTCGAGCACAGATCGGCGGCCTTGTAGGCGGAAACCGAGCCGCCCACGCCCAGCACGATGGTCTTGCCCGCGAGCGAAAGCGCAGCGGCGGCGTCAGGCGGCACGGAAGTCATACGGGTAGTGCGCTTGGGCGCTTTGCGGGTGGATGCGGGCGCGCTCGGCCAGAATGATGGCCCGCAGTAAACCGGCCGCCTGCTCGATCTCATCGTTGACGACGCTGAAGTCGTAGTTGGGGATTTGCTGAAGTTCCGAGCGGGCATCCAAGAGCCGGATGTTAATCTGGTCCTCGGTGTCGGTCAGGCGAGCGCGCAGCCGCCGTTCGAGTTCGGCCACCGACGGGGGCGTTAAAAACACGAGAACGGCGTCGGGCACGCGCGTTCGCACGGTCAAACCGCCCTGCACGTCTATTTTCAAGATCACGTCGCGCCCGGCCGCACGCTGCTGCTCGACCCAGCCCTTGGGCGTGCCGTACAGTTTTTCGTGAACGGTCGCGTATTCCAAAAACTCGTCTGCCTCGACCATTTCCCGAAAGCGTGAAACGGAAACAAAAAGGTAGTCGCGGCCCTCGACCTCGTTCGCGCGCGGCGGGCGCGAGGTCGCGGTCACGCAGCGCAGGGCGTCGGGCACGAGTTCGTGCAGCCGGACAAGGACCGTATCCTTGCCCACGCCCGACGGCCCGCTGACCACGAAAAGCCGCCCCCGACGAACGGGGGCGACAGCAGGCATCGGGGGCGTTTCAGACATCCGGTTCGAGTTCCTTTTCTTCTTCCGCCATCATGGCGGCGTCCTTTTCGGCTCCGGCCAGCGGCTGAGGCTCCCGGCCGCCCAGCCGCCGGGCGAGCGTTTCCTGCGACAGCGCGGAGGCGACCGTCATGCCGCCCGCCAGGAAAACAACGCTCTTGGTTTTGCGGCCCTGGGTCGCATCCACGAGCGTTCCGGCCTTGCGCGCTTCCTGGATCAGCCGTCGCATCGGCGCGCTGTCGGAACGCACGAGCGCGAGCACCTTGTCAGTGACGACGAAGTTGTAGAAACCAACATTGAGGACGACGGGTGTCACGGCAGTAGTCTCCCGGTAAGTCCCCCAAACTATCCTGGGGCTGTTGCCGGGATTATACTCAGGCGCAGGCGCGCAGGTCAAACGCGCTCCACCGACGCGCTCCACCGACGCGCTCCACCGACAAAGCCACTGATGAAGATAGCTACCCGCGCGCGCGCCGCCGCGGTTGACGCGGCCTTTCGGCGGCACGGTATAATGGGCCGTCCGCGCGCGGGGTGTTCGCCCGCTACGCGGCTACTTTTTCCAGGAGGATTTACCCCGCGTGAACTCGTGCCTGTCGAAGCCAACACGCCCCGGCGCCGCAATGACGACGCGCCGCGCCCCGCGCCCCGCGACTTTGGCAGATGCCGCCACCCCGCTCTTTTTCCCCGTTTTTCGCACCCCCCGATTCGTGCGAACGGCAGCGTGGCCGTCTCTGCTTTTCGTGCTTTCCCTGCTTTTTTCGGCCTTGCCCGCCCGTGCGAGCGAGGCCGAACTCGTTTTGCCTGATTTCTCGTCCGTAACGTTCCTGAACGGGACGGTCAGCGGCCGCGCCCTGCTGCTGGGCGGCATCCTGATCTGCGTTCTCGGCCTGCTGCTCAGCCTGGTTTTTTACCTGGGCCTGAAGCGGCTGCCCGTGCATCGCTCGATGCTCGAAATCTCGGAACTGATCTACGAAACGTGCAAGACGTATTTGCTCACCCAGGGCAAGTTCATCTTGATTTTGGAGACGTTGATCGGGCTGATCATCATTTTGTACTTCGGCGTGTTGCAGCATTTCGAGGCGTCGCGCGTTCTGCTGATCCTGTTGTGGAGCCTGATCGGCATCGCGGGCAGTTATGGCGTCGCCTGGTTCGGCATCCGGGTCAACACGTTTGCTAACTCGCGCTCGGCATTTGCCAGTTTGCGGGGCAAGCCGTTCCCGACCTACGCGATTCCGCTGCGGGCCGGCATGAGCATTGGGCTGCTGCTGATTTCCGTCGAACTGCTGCTGATGCTCACCATCCTGCTGTTCGTGGACCGGGCGAGCGCGGGCGCGTGCTTCATCGGCTTCGCCATCGGCGAGTCGCTGGGCGCATCGGCCTTGCGCATCGCGGGCGGGATTTTTACGAAGATCGCCGACATCGGGGCCGATCTGATGAAGATCGTCTTCAAGATCAAGGAGGACGACGCGCGCAATCCGGGCGTGATCGCCGACTGCACCGGCGACAACGCGGGCGACTCGGTCGGGCCGAGCGCAGACGGTTTCGAGACCTACGGCGTGACCGGCGTCGCGCTCATCACGTTCATTCTGCTCGCCGTTCCCGCCGCCGAGACGCAGGTCAAGCTGCTCGTGTGGCTGTTCGTGATGCGCATCGCCATGGTGGCGACCAGCGCGCTGGCCTATTTCGTGAACGAGTCCGTGGCGCGTGCCCGCTACGCCAACGTGGATGCGATGAACTTTGAGAAGCCGTTGACCAGCCTGGTCTGGGTGACTTCGATTTTTTCCGTGATCGCCACCTTCGTTATCTCGAAGATGCTCATTCCGGAACTCGGAGGGGGCCAGATGTGGTGGCAATTGTCGGCCATCATCACCTGCGGCACGCTGGCCGGCGCGATCATCCCGGAAATGATCAAGATTTTCACCTCGACCGAATCGGGCCACGTCCGCGAGGTCGTGACCGCGTCGCGCGAGGGCGGCGCGTCCCTCAACATCCTGGCCGGCCTGACGGCGGGGAACTTTTCCGCCTTCTGGATGGGCACGGTCATCGTGTCCCTGATGGGAGTGGCCTACCTCATCAGCACGCAGGAATTGTCCCAGGTCATCTCGCTCGGCGAGGGCACGGCGGCGGCCGTCTTCTCGTTCGGCCTGGTCGCCTTCGGGTTTTTAGGCATGGGGCCGGTCACGATTGCCGTGGACTCGTACGGCCCCGTAACCGACAACGCCCAATCGGTCTTCGAGTTGTCCCTGATCGAAACCGCCCCGGACATCAAGAACGAGGTTCAGCGCGACTTCGGCTTTTCCCCCGACTTCGCGCGCGGTAAGCACTTTTTGGAGGAAAACGACGGGGCCGGCAACACGTTCAAGGCGACCGCCAAACCCGTTCTTATCGGGACCGCCGTGGTCGGCTCGACCACGCTGATCTTTTCGATCATCATGGTGCTGACCAAGGGCCTGACGACCGGGCAGGCAAACCTGAGCATCCTGCACGCCCCGTTTTTGCTCGGCTTGATCATGGGCGGCGCGGTCATCTACTGGTTCACGGGCGCGTCCACGCAGGCGGTTTCCACCGGCGCGTACCGCGCGGTCGAGTTCATCAAGGCCAACATCCGGCTCGTCGAAGGCGTGGAAAAAGCGTCCACCGAGGACAGCAAAAAGGTCGTCGCCATCTGCACCAAGTACGCGCAGCTGGGGATGATCAACATCTTCCTGACCGTTTTTTTCATAACCCTCGCCTTTGCCTGCCTGGACGAGTTCTTTTTTATCGGCTACCTGATCTCGATTGCGGCCTTCGGGCTGTACCAGGCGATCTTCATGGCGAACGCGGGCGGCGCGTGGGACAACGCCAAGAAATTGGTTGAGGTCGAACTGGGGGAAAAAGGCACGCCGCTACACGACGCGACGGTCGTGGGCGACACGGTCGGCGACCCGTTCAAGGACACGTCGAGCGTGGCCCTGAACCCGATCATCAAGTTCACCACGCTGTTCGGACTGCTTGCGGTCGAACTCGCCATCACGCTTGACCACACGCTGCGCATCACCCTCGCGGCGGCCTTTTTCGCCGCCGCGCTGATCTTCGTGTGGCGCTCGTTTTACGCCATGCGCATCACGGCCGGCATTCGCTCGCCCGACGAACCGGCCGAGCCGATGGGGCCGTCCGCCGGTCCCGTGCCGGTCGCCGCCGTGCCCGCCCGCGAAGGCATCGCGGGCAAGTAGTCAACGTAGAAAAGGCAAACAAAAGCCCCGGACGCGCGCAGGATTTGCGTCCGGGGCTTTTGCTGTTAAACGCGCGCAGCGGCCATGCCAGCACCCAGCCCCAGCAGCGGCGCGGAGCGCGTCGTCGTTATCGTCAATGAGCGCGCGCCGGAATCCGTCGTTTTGGCCCGGCGCTATTTTCGCGCCCGCGGCGTTCCCGCGCGCAACGTCGTGCGCGTGTCGTGTTCGCCGGCTGAAATTATCGCCGACGACGCTTGCGACGACCTGATCGTGCGCCCGGTCCGAAGCCAACTCGCCAAAACGGGCCTGGACAAGACGGCCGACTTTTTGATGACCACGCGCGGCGTGCCGCTTGTCACCGCATCCGGCTTCAGCGTGGACGGCCGGCTGATGGTGATGGACGCCCCGACATCGCGCACTTTCACGCCCAACCCGTACTTTGGCAAGAGCCGGGCGTTTTCGCGCCGCGCGTTCGGCGGCCTGTACCTTTGCACGCGGCTGGACGGGTATACCGCTCAGGACGCGCGCGCGCTTGTGACGCATTCGCTCGCGGCTCGCCCCCAGCGCGGCCCGTTCCTGCTTGACGCCGACCCGCGCCGTCAGCGCCCCGGCTACAGCGGCACCAACGACCAGATGCGCGCGGCGGCGGCCTGGCTGCGCGCGAACCGCTTTGCGGTCCGCCTGGACGACACGCCCGAATTTGCCCGCGCGGCCCAGCCCCTCGCCGGCTACTTTTCCTGGGGGTCGAACGATGGCGCGTTCGACCCGGCCGCGTACGCGGCCCTGCGCTTTTTGCCCGGCGCGATTGCCGAAACCGCCGTTTCCACGTCCGCCCGTACGCTGCGCGCGGGCACGACGGGCGGCCAGTCGCTCATTGCCGACCTGATCGCGCAGGGCGTCACGGGCGTCAAGGGCTACGTTTCCGAGCCGTTTCTGTTCGCCATCGCCCACCCCGACATTTTGTTTGCGCGCTACCTGTCCGGCCGCAACCTCGCCGAAGCGTTTTACGCCGCCTCAACCGTGGTCAACTGGAAAGACGTGGTGCTCGGCGACCCGCTGTGCGCCCCCTACGTTGCTGCTTAAGAAAGGCACCCCAAATGACCATTTTTGCGCGGCGTCCCCGCTCCGCCGTTATGACCGCCCTGGCCTTTGTTGGCGCAGGCTTCCTTTGGACCGCGCCCTCGGCACACGCCGCGCCGCCGCAGAACACGGTGCGGGACGCGGCGTTAAGCAAGTACGTATATCCGCTCGCTCCCCCGATGGCGCGCGTGCCCGACGTGAGCGTTGACGTAACGGATAACCCGGACGCCGAAGCGTGGGCGCGGGAAGCGCAAAAACTGGTCGCTGAGTGGTTCCCTCAGGTTTGGCGGCTCCTCGCCACCGAGCAAACAACGCCGCCGCGCGCGATCAAACTCATTTTCCGCAAAACCATCAGCGCGCCCGCCTACGCAGCCAACAACGCGATTACCGTCAACGGCGAATGGATACGCAGCCACCCGGACGACCTGGGAATGATGGTCCACGAACTGACCCACCTCGTTCAGGCTTATCCGCCCGGCCCGAACAAGCCAGGCTGGCTCGTCGAGGGCATCGCCGATTACATTCGCTGGTGGCGTTACGAGCCGGAAGCGCCGCGCACGCGCATTGATCCGCTGAAGGCGAGTTACCGCGACAGTTACCGCATCACGGCCGCCTTCCTGGCCTGGCTCACCGCGCGGTACGACAAACGCATCGTGCCGAAACTCGACAAGGCGCTGCGCGACGGCAAATACGCGGACGGCCTTTTCCAGGAAGTCACCGACAAGAACCTGGACACGCTGTGGTCGGAGTTCGCGCCAAAGCCAGCTGCCACCGAAAAAAAGGAGTAGCCGTTTGCCGTCCATCAATGGTCGCCGCTCCGTTCTGCTCACCACCGACATCGGGACCGACATGGACGATCAATGGCTGCTTGCCCACCTCGCCCTTGCGCCCGAGGTGGACCTGAGGGGCGTCGTCACCACCCACGCACCCAACATGAAAGCCCCGGCCGCCGAAACCGCCGTCGGCCACGCCCGCGCCGTTCTTGACCATTTGCCGAACCGTCGCAAACGGCCACCCGTGCGGGCCGGAGCGAGCGCGCCTTTGCGAAGCGCGGCTGAGCCGTCGCCCAACGCGGGCGCGCGCTTTTTGCTCGACGCTTCCCGACCCTTTTCGCCCGCCCGTCGCCTCGTCATCTGCGCGGCCGGCGCGGCCACCGACGTTGCCTCGGCCCTGTTGATAGACCCGACCTTCGCGGACCGCGTGGAGATCATCGCCATGGGCTTTGACCGCTGGCCTGAGGGCGGCGACCCGTGGAACGTCAAGAACGATCCGCGCGCGTGGCAGGCCATCCTCGCCTCCCGCGCGCCCGTTACCGTTGGGGACGCGCAGGTCACGGCCCGCCGTTTATCCCTGTCGCGGGCCGAAGCGCGCGCTCTGCTGGCGGACAAAGGCGCGGCGGGCCGTTACCTGGCCGATCTGCACACAACCTGGGTGGACAAAAGCGACCCGAATTTTTTGCAGAGCGCGTCCGGCCGCCGCGACGCCTGGCCCGTGTGGGACGAGGTCATCGCCGCCCACCTGCTCGGCCTGACCACGAGCGTCACGCACCCGCGCCCCGCTCTCGGCGACGATCTGCGCTTCGTCCATGAGTCGGCGAACACCTTGAAACTGCCGCCCGTGCGCTGGATCACCGATATTGACGCCGAACGGGTGTGGCGTCATCTGGTGTTCTGCCTTTGACAGACCACTGGCGCCTGCAATCAGGAACACGTGGCCGTGCAAGCGGATGAAAAGCCTAATAGCCCGCACACTGTCCGCTTCGACGATTGATCAAGCCACGTTTGATTCATTGCTAACACGGGAATTCGCTATGCGCCCGGCCCTGACCCAAGCCGCACCGCCGTGCCGTATGCCAGCACTTCCGTAGCAGATTGGTTAAATTGTGTTGCGTCGTAGCGCATCCCAATTACCGCGTCCGCACCGAGTTCTCCCGCATGCTGAACCATTAGATCGTATGCGTCTCGTCGAGCGTGCTCACAGACTTCGGCGTAGGCCGGGATGTTACCACCAACAAACTGTTTTAAACCTCCCATTACGCCCTGAGCAATGTTGGGTGACCGCACTACAATTCCACGCACTAACCCCAGGTAACTGATAATCGGCCGCCCTGTAACCTCGTTCCCTGTCGTGACAACCATGGCCATTACCTTTTGCCGAGGATTCCAAGCACACGCAGCCAAATTACCACCGCAGCGAGACCACAAAATACCACTGCCCCGGTTTCTATTCGTTGGGTTTTACCTAACCACGAGGGCGCGAAGGCAGCCACGATGGACCAAATGAAAACACCCGAAACAGCAATGGCATACAGGAACCGAACTTTGTAACTCATTCGAAAGCACGCTCCAAGACGTTGATATTTGTTGAGACTTTTTCTGAGGACGCCGTCAGCCGGCAATGTTAAATTAATTGGGACCGCCACAAATAGTCAACGGCGGCTTGCGACTCCGTTGCTTCGCAACTTCACCGCTACGCACGCCGACCCTGCGGGCGGGGCATGAACCCCGCCCTTAGCCAGAGGGCTGCCCTCTGGACTCCCCGATAACCGGTTCCCGCGCCGCAAGCGGCGGGGCATATTCAGGAGTATACGCAGAAACTTCCTGCCTGGCACGCCATTGGCGGGTTCTAAGTAAGAACGTACCGGGGCCGCCGACCGGTCCGATCGTGAAACCGGCAAATCCGCGAAACGTTGCAGGTGCCGAGAACGTGTCAGGGCGAGGCGTCGAAGCGGCTTCGGGGTTCTAAAACCCGACGAACACTGGCTCAGGGTAGAGTTCGACGCCGAAGCAGTCACGCACGCCCGCCTGGATTTCGCGCATCATGTCAAGGAATTCGCGGGCGGTCGCGCCGCCCCGGTTGGTGAGCGCGAGCGTGTGGCGGCTGGAAATGGCGACGCGGCCCCGTTGATGCCCCTTGGAAAAACCAGCGTTCTCGATCAGCCACGCGGCGGCGACCTTGAAACGGCCGTCCGGCTGCGGGTACGCGGGAACGTTTTTGTCGCGGGGCAGCAGGCCGCGCTCGCGGGCCGTATCCTCGATTGCGCGCAGACCGGCGGCATCCACGAGCGGGTTTTTGAAGAACGAGCCGGCGCTGCGACTGTCCGGATCGCCGGGCGAAAGCAGCATGGCTTTTTGGGCGCGGATAGCGCGCACGGCGTCGCGCACTTGGTTCAAGGTAGGCGCGTCGTCGCGGCCGACGAAGTAGTTTTTCAGATCGGCGTAGCGCACGCACGGTGAGCCGCCCGGCGTGAGCGCGAAGGTGACTGCGAGCACGACGTACTTCTCGCGCGCTGTCGTATTAAAAATGCTCGTGCGGTAGGCGAAGCCGCAATCCGCGTTCGTCAATTCGACCGCCCACCCCGCTTCGCGGTCCCACGCGCGCACGCGAACGATGGTCTGGCTGACCTCCTGGCCGTACGCGCCCACGTTCTGCACGGGCGTGCCGCCGACCAGACCCGGAATACCGCTCAAACACTCGACGCCGGCCAGGCCCCGCGCGACGCAAACGTCCACGAAACGATCCCAGTTCTCGCCCGCGCCCGCCGTGACCTCCACCTTGTCGCCGACCGCCCGATTGTGAATGCCCTTGACGGCGACGCGCAGGACAAGGCCGGGAAAACCTTCGTCGGCAACGAGCAGATTGCTGCCGTCGCCGAGCAGGAAAACAGGAAGCGACTTGGCTTCGGCAAAGGCGAGGGCCGCCTTTACTTCGTCCTCGGTCGCGGCTTCGGCGAAGAAGCGGGCCGGGCCGCCGATGCCAAGCGTTGTGAACGGGGCGAGTGGAACGTTTTCGCGGATCATGCTGCCTGAAAAAACCGGGCCGTGAACGTGCGGGCCGGCGGCCCCTGGACCATCCGGGCCATAAATGACCCGTCTGCGGCCTTCGGCCCAAAGCCCCGTGAACGGGGCTGCCGCCTCCCCGGCAGGCTGACGGGAAGCGTAGCCCGGTTTACCGGGCTTTTGGGCGGAGGCCGCAGACGGGTCATTTATGGCCCGGATGCTCACGGTCTTGCGCGAGCGCTACTTGGCGGCGGGAGCCTTGAAAGCGGCCAGTTCGTCCATCGTAGTCGGGGGCTTGAGCGTTCCGGCGATAATTTGCTGCTTTAGGGCGTCCACTTTGGCGAGCGCGGCGGCCGGTATTTTGTCCTTCGTGTACTTCATTTCCGAAAGACCGACGCCGTTTTCCTTGAGGCCGAAGACCTTCGCGCCCGGCTGAAACGCGCCGTCCGCGACGCTTTTGCACGTGTCGAAAACGGCCGTGTCCACGCCCTTGACCATCGAGGTCAGGATGCGGCCCGGCGCTTCGCCGTCCTGGTCGCGGTCCACGCCGATGGCGTAAAAACCCTCACCCTTGTTTTTCACGGCCGTGATGACGCCCAGCCCGGTTTGACCCGCTGCCTGGTAGATGATGTCCGCGCCCGCGCCCATCTGCGAGATGGCGAGTTCCTGCCCTTTTTGCGGGTCGGTCCAGTTGCCGGCGTAGCCCTCGACGAAGGTGATTTTGGGGTTCGTCGTGCGCGCGCCGGCCTTGTAGCCCGCCTCGAACTTTTTTATCAAGGGCACTTCCATGCCGCCCACGAAGCCGATCTTGTTGGTTTTCGTGACCGTTCCGGCCAGCGCGCCCGCCAAAAATGAGCCTTCTTCTTCCTTGAACTTCAGCGACACGCAGTTGGGCGCGTTCGGGGGCGCGTCACCGTCCACGATGGCAAACCGAACGTTGGGGAACTTGGGGGCGACTTCTTTCAGCGCGTCCTGCATCAGAAAGCCGACGGCGAAAACCACGTCATAGCCGTTCTGGGCGAAGCGGGTCAGATTGCCGACGTAATCGGCGGCCTGCTTGGATTCCGTGACCTTGATCTCGGCTCCGAGTTCGGTTTGGGCGCGCTTCATCCCCTCGTTGGCCGCCGCGTTGAACGACTTGTCCCCGATGCCGCCCGTGTCCGTCACCAGCCCGGCTTTGATTTTGCGCCCGGCGGGGGTCGGGGCCGAGATCGTCTTAGGGTTTACGGCCGGCGCGGGCGTGGCGTTGCCGTTATTTGCGTCGTTCGCCGTGTTCGGGCAGCCGGACAGCAGGACGGCGAGAGCGGGCGCGGCGGCGAGGCCGAGCAGGTTAGCAAGAACGCGGCGGCGGGTCGTAGTCATGGAAGTTCCTTTTCAGCCCTTGTCAATGCTCAGGCCGTGAACGTCCTCGTTCGCCTGACCTATGGCCTCGGAAAGCGTCGGGTGCGCATGGATGGTGCGCATAAGTTCCTCGACCGTGTTTTCCAGTTGGATGGAAACGACGGCCTCGGCGATCAGGTCGGTCGCGTGCGGGCCGATGATGTGAACGCCCAGAATCTCGCCGTACTTGCCGTCGGCGACCACCTTGACGAAGCCGTCGGTCTGGTTGATCGCCATCGCCTTGCCCAGGTTGCGAAAATCGAATCTGCCGATTTTCACGTCGTAACCCTTGTCGCGCGCCTCCTGCTCGGTCAGGCCCACGCCCGCAACCTCCGGCTCGGTGTAGATACAGGCGGGCACGGCCTTGTAGTCCATCTTCACCGCGTGGCCGGTGATGTTTTCGGCCGCCACGATGCCCTCCATCGTCGCAACGTGCGCCAGCCCGCCGCCGGTCACGTCCCCGATGGCGTAAACGTGCGGCACGTTGGTCTGCATCTTGTGGTTCACGGGAATGCGGCGCCGCTCCATCGCAATGCCCGCCGCCTCGATGTTCAGGCCCTCGGTGAACGGCACGCGGCCGGTCGAAACGAGCACCACGTCGGCCATGACGACGCTTTCCTCGGTGACTTTGCCGTTGGTAAAGTAAACGGCCTTGCGCCCGTCCTTGTCCTCGACGCGCGCGACCTTCGCTTCGGTGTGAATCGTCAGGCCCTGCTTCGTTAAAACCTTGCCCAACTCCGCACCCAAATCGGCGTCCATTGTCGGAATCAGCCGGTCGGCCATTTCAATCAGCGTGACTTTCGTGCCCAGCCCGTTGTACGTGTAGCCGAACTCGCAGCCGACCACGCCGCCGCCGATCACGACCATCTCGCCAGGTACTTCTTTGGCGCTCACAGCCTCGTTCGACGTCCAGATTTGGCCGTTCGCCAGCGTGCCCTCGGCCGCCTTGCGCTTGACCTCGGCATTGCTGGTGAAAACGTCCGCATCCCGGATGCCGTCAATGGGCAAGCGCACGGGCACGCTGCCGGTTGCGATCACGATGTTGTCGGCCGTCACGCGCTCGGTCGTGTTGTCCGCCTTCGTCACTTCGATTGTGTGGTCGTCCACGAACCGGCCGGTTCCCATCAGCAGCGTGATTTTATGCTTCTTGAAAAGATAGCCGACGCCGCCGACCAGTTTCTTGACGACCTTGTCCTTGCGGGCCATGAGTTTGCCGAAGTCGTAGCCGACGTTTTCCGCGATCAGCCCGAAGTCGGCGGCGTGCTGAAGGGTGTGGAGCGCGTCCACGCTGCCGATCATCGTTTTGGTCGGGATGCAGCCCCAGTTCAAACACGTTCCGCCCGGATTGTCGTTTTCGACGACGACCACGCGCGCCCCCAACTGGGCCGCCCGAATAGCCGCCGGGTAGCCGCCCGGCCCGGCCCCGATGACGATCACGTCGGCGTCACGTCCCGATGCGGGCTTAGCGGTGTTAGCGCCGTTGGTGGCGGGTGCGGTCATGGCAGGTTTCCTCGGTTCTGGATCGAGCGCGCGCGGCTTTGCGAGCCACACGGAAAAACGGGGCGAGGCACGTCAAGGCGCGTTTCGCCTCGTTGCCTCTCCCCGCTTCAAGTATAGCATAATGGTTCGGGCCGGGGCTTTTCACAGCCCTGGCCCAAGAACGCAAGATGCCCAGGGCGGGGTTCGAACCCGCAATCCCTTCCGGGCAAAGGATTTTAAGTCCTTTGTGTATGCCAATTCCACCACCTGGGCGTGCCCGTGCGAGCGAACGGCCCATTTTACCGGCGGGGCCGGGTTGGGGCAAGCCGGATGGCTCGCCGTTTTGACGGTCATTTTCGCCGGGTGGTATAATTCGGCCAGGCGTGTTGAACGCGCGCGGTCCTTTTCAATTAAGAAAACGCGCGTTCCGCCGACCTTTTCCATCCGTTCTTGCAGGAGTACCCCGCCCCATGGCCCGCCGGCGAACTGCCGCTGCTGGCGCGGCGTCTGAGGAAGCCATCCCCGGCTCCGACGCTGCCACTGCCGCCGCTTCCCCCACCCCATCCGCTGCCGTCCCTCCAACTGAACTCGTTTCCAACACCGCCGCTGTTTCCGAAACGCCCGCCGCCCCGAAGCCGCGCCGCAGCCGCGGCCCGCGAAAGCAGGCGGCAGGCACGGAAACGGACATGGCGGCGACGCCCGCCGCAACCGGGGAATTGTCGCCTGTGAGCGGCGGCGACGCGCCCGTGCCGCCCCCTTCCACCCGCCCCGTCAGCGTCGCCAACGACGTGGAACCGGAGCCGGTGAACGGCCCGAATACCGAGGCCGACGCGCCGCTCGCCCCAACCGACCCGGCCGCGCCGGATGCACCCGTCGCCGAAGCAAAGCCCGCCCGCCGCCGCGCGCCCCGCCGCGCCAAACCGGCCGCCGAAACAACAGAGGCAGCAGCCGCGCCTGAAACGCCGGTCGCGGACGTTCCCGCCGCCGCCGAACCGCTGGAGCCGGTGGGCAGCCCGGAGCCGCCCATCGAGGAATTGGCTGTCCCGGAAAAGCCGAAGCGCGGGCGGCGGCGCGGCGCGGCAAAGCGTGAAGATGCCGCGCCCGAAACCGCCGTCGAAGCCACGGTTGCGACTGACGCCACCCACGCGCTAACCAAGGCGCTCCCCGAAACCGCGCCGCCGCCGACCACAACGCAAATCGAGCCGGCCCCGGACGCCCCGTCGCCGCGCTCGCGGCGTCGCCGGGGCAAAACCGGCCCGGCCGCGCCCGCCGACACAACCGCTGAGCCGCCGCTGAGCGTTGAGCTGCGAACGGAAGCGCCGTCCGCTCGTGACCTGGTGGACCCGCCCGCCAACGTTCCCGGCACCGGCACCCCCGAAACGCAAACGACGCCCCGGCGCACGCGCGGCGTTCGCAAATCGAAACTAGGTGAGGCGGCCACTGCTGCCGAAACGGCCGGGCCGAGTTACCAGGCGCTGCCGGCGGAAACGCTCGCGCATCTTGCCGAAGCGCGCATCGTGGTTCGCAAAAACGTACCCGAACTCCTCATCAATAGCGAAGCGCGGCTGCCGTTCTTTGTGTTCGTCAACACCGAAGACCCGGACGGGCGCGACATCGCCGCGCGGCAAATCAAGGGCGCGTACGCGGCCGGCATCCGGTTTTTTACCTTTCTCGCGCATCTGCCCTGGCGATCCCGCACGGGCGAACGGCGCACGGACCCGCTCGACGACGCGCTCGGTTTCGTCGCTTCGCTCGCGCCCGACGCATTCCTGCTGCCGCGCCTGATCTTTTCGCCGCCCGTGTCGTGGGAGCGCACGCACGAGCCAGAAATGACGCTGTACCCGGACGGCGAGGCCGGCGACGTGTCGCTCGGCTCGCGCGCGTTCTGGGAGGACGAGGCGGAACCCGCATTGCGCGCGGCCGTCGAGCACGTTGCCGAGGGGCCGCATGCGGCGCGCGTGTTCGGCTTTTACCTCGAACACGGCGAATGGTTCCACGACTTCCGGCGCGGCTTCGACACGTCCGCACCCAACGTTTCCGCGTTTGGGGCGTGGCTGCGCGCGGCCTACAAAAACGACGTGATCGCGCTGCGGGCCGCGTGGCACGACGGCGGCGTAACGTTCGAGACCGCTGAAATTCCTACTTGGACGCCGCCGACCGCAAGCCAGCAAAACGGCGGGCCGCTCGACGTGCTGTACAACGAGCGCGAACGCCGCTACCGGGATTTTCACGCCTTCAGCAGCGACATCGTGGCCCAGGTCATCACGCGCCTCGGTCGGGCGGTCAAGGAGGCGAGCGGCAATCGTTCGCTCGTGGCCGTCAGTTACGGCTATTCGCTGGAGTTGCCGCGCGCCGCGTCCGGCCACCTGGCGCTGGGCGCGCTGCTCGCTTCGCCGTTCGTGGACATCCTGACCGGGCCGTATTCCTACGCTGCGCAGCGGCTGCCGGGCGGGTCGGCGGGTCTGCCCGCACCGGTCGCCTCGGTCGCGCTCGCGGGCAAATTATGGATCAGCGAGGACGACACAAAAACCTTCCTCGCGCGCGGCGAAACGCCCGACCACGACTATAACCCGCGCGTCACGAATGCGGGCGACACGCTCGCCGTTCACGTTCGCAACGCGGGCGCGGCACTTTCGCAGGGCGCGGGCGTGTCGTGGATGGACCTTTGGGGCGAGGGCTGGCTGGACGACGCGCAGGTGTGGGACAACATCGGGCGGCTGCGCGACGTTGCCGAGCGGCTCGCCACCCGCCGCCGCAACCCGCGCACCCGCCCGTTCCCGGCCCCCGACGTTGCCGTGATCGTGGACGAGCGTTCGTTTTTCGGCGTCAAGACCGACGAGCGGCTGCTGGGGCAATTAGTGGCCGGGCAGCGCGACGTTTTGCTGCGCTCCGGCGCGCGCGTCGGCTTTTACCTGTTGTCCGATCTCGTTCAGCGCGCCTTCCCCGACACACCCCGTTTGTTTGTTTTTTTAAACGCGTTCCAAATTCCCGCCGACGTGCGCGAAGCAATACGAACGCGCTACCAAAAGGACGGCCGCACGCTCGCATGGCTGTTCGCGCCGGGCTGCGGGGAATTGGGCGGCGAGGAAACGCCGGGAGCGCTGCCGGGCGAGTTGACCGACGTGGTCGGCATGCACCTGCGGCTTCAGGCGTGGGGATCGAAGATGGGGACCCTCGTCACCGACGCGCGTTCGCCGCTCGGCGAGGGGCGGCGGGGCCAGAAATTCGGCGAGGAAACGCGCGTCAATCCCAGTTACACCGTCGCCGACCCGAAGGCGCAGATCGTGGGCGAGTATGCGGCGACCGGCAACCCGTCGCTCGCAGTCCGCAAGCACGCCGCCTGGCAAAGCGTCTTTGTCGGCGAAACCACGCTCACGCCCGGCCTACTGCGCGGCTTGTACCGGCTTGCCGGCGTGCCCACCTACACGGACGAGGACGACGTAGCCTACGTCGGCGACTCGCTCGTGTGCCTGCATTCCTCATCCGGCGGCCCGGTCACGCTCACCCTTCCCGACGAGGCGACCGTTTACGACGTCGTTCGCGGCGAAACCCTCGCCCGAAACGGCCGGGGTCAGCGCCTGCTGCTGCGGCCCCGCGAAACCCGTCTTCTTTTCCACGGCACGCCCGCCGAAGTGTCCCGCCTGGGCGGCGACCCGAACAACGGCCCGGAGGGTTTAACGGCGGCCGAACTGCCGCCCCCGCCGCCGCCCTTCGCCTTTGAACCCGCCGCCGCTCCGCCCAACGCGCGCCGGCCCGTTGCCGACCGTGACGTTTCGCCCGAAGACGAAGACTTGATGGCCGCCGTTTTATCCGGCGCGACCGCGTTCGTGGACAAGGACGCCGACCCGGACGCGGCCGAAAACCTGTTGGACGACGAGGAAGCGGCGCAAAACGCCCCCACCGAGCCAGGCGGCGACGCAACCGAAGCGGTAGGCAAAAAGAAACGGCGGCGGCGGCGCGGCGGGCGGCGCGGACGCCCGGACGAAACCGCTCCGGCAACCGAAGGCGCGCTTCCCGGCGACGAAACCGTTGGGGAAGATGATGCCGCCGCCAGCGCCCTGCTTGACGCGCTCGACATAAACGCGGCCGATTTGTCGCCGACCACGCCGTCCGGCCGCACCCTGCCGCCGCTTTCCGAACTTCTTCCCGACTCCGAAGTCCCGCAGGGCGGCGGCGACCTGCCGCCCGTGCCCGACGAACTTTTACCCCTGGGCGCGGACGAAGCCCTGCGCGTGGTCGTCAGCGACGATACGCTCGCCCAAACAGTTAGCGACGAGACCACCGCTGCCGGCGCGGAATCGCCGCCTGCGGCACCCCGGCGGCGGCGCGGCGGCGGCGGCGGCCGTCCCCGCCGCACGAGCGCCGCGCCCGACGCTCCCGCCGAAGAAGCCTGAGAAAAAACCCGCCGCCGGTACCAAAACCGGCGGCGGGTTTCTTTTTGTCACACGCGCGCGCGCGCGCACGGAACGGCTTCAGGCTGCGGCGACCTTCGCGCGGGCCTCGCGCAGCACGCCGGCCGAGGCATGCAGGGCGGTTTTTTCCTCGTCGCTGAGCGGGACGGCAATCACCCGCTCCACGCCGTTCGCGCCCACGACGCAGGGCGTGCCCAAATAAACGTCGTCCAGCCCGTATTCGCCGCTTAACCGTGCGGACACGCAAAGAACCGCCCGCTCGTCGCGCAAAACAGCCTGGCAGATGCGCGCGACGCACGACGCGATGGCGAACGACGTATTTCCTTTGCGCTCCACGACTGCCGGAGCCGCCGCGCGCACTTCCCGCAAAAGATCGGGCAGACCGCCCAGCGCGTTCGGCCCGGCGAAGTCAACCAGCGGTACGCCGGCCACGTACGCACTGCTCCATGCGGCGACCTCGGAATCGCCATGCTCGCCGACAATGAAGGCGTTGATGGCTTGCGGGGCGACGTTCAGCCGCTGGGCGAGCAAATGACGGAGCCGGGCCGTGTCCAGCACCGTGCCCGACCCGATGACCCGTGCGGGCGGCAGATCGAACTCTTCTTGAACGACTTGGGCGAGCACGTCCACCGGATTCGTCGTCATCAGCAGGATGCCGGAAAAGCCGTTTTCCCGCAATCGCCCCACGCAGTCGCGCACCACGCCGACGTTTTGATCGAGCAGGTCAAGCCGCGAGGTTGGCCCGTCCCCGCCCGGCTTGTTCGCCGCGCCCGCCGTGATAACCACGATGGCGCATCGGGCCGCCTCGCCATAATCCTTCGTGGCGCGCACTTCCACGGGCGGACCGAGCGGCGCGGCGTGCTGCAAATCGAGAGTCTCGCCCTCGGCCTTGCTTTCGTCTCGGTCGAGCAAGAATATCTCGCGGACCAGCCCGGTTTGCAGCAGCGCGTAAGCCGTCGTCGCGCCCACGTTGCCGGCCCCGATTATGGCGACACGATTTTCGTGGACCGGAGCCGACGATGCGTTTACACTACCGCTCACTGCGGCTCCCCGACGGGATTTCGGTTTTCCTGGCCGGTCGGTTGGGCCATCGCGCCGGCCTGTCCGGATTCGGCCGCGTCGTCGTACATCGTTTCGCGCTCTTCGCTGGTGTTTTTCCCTTCGACGTGACGGGCGGCGGCTCGGACGACCTTCGCTTCCGCGCCGGTCAGGTCGTGGGACGCGCCGCCGAGCGGGTCCACGGTTTCTTCGCGCCCGGTCGCGGGCATGGCAACGTTCTCGTGGACGGGCGGATTCTCGCCGCCCGCGTGGTCGGGTCTTGCCGGCTGGCTCACTTCGTTTATCTTTCCTTCGTCGCCGCCGCCGCCAGCGCGCAGCAGGCGCAGGGCGAGGAGCGCGCCCGCGCCGATGCCCACGGTCGCGGCTCCCCAGAACGGCAGGCGGCTGTTGCCGCCGGTGGCGGCGGCGCCTTGAACGGCGCTCGCGGCCCGCTTTCCTTCGACCGTTCGCGCCACGGCGGACGCGGCGAGGCCGGGAATCAGCGCGATCAAACGCTCGCCGGCCTGCTCCTCTTCCGACCGGATGACGCGGGCGAGCCACGCGGTTTCCTCGTCGCCGATGGTTTCGGCGTAGGCGGCGAGCGCGGTATACATGCCCACCTCGAAGTGTTCCAGCGAATACGCCTTGATCACGTCCTGCGTGCGCTTGTCGGCCGCGTCGTGGAAAACGTTGGTGATCTGACTGCCGGCTGCGATCAGGGTGTTGACCGCGCTTTTGGCGGCCTCGACCTTGCCGCCCAGCGCCTTGATCCGGGAAGCGAGCCGGTCGGCCTGCGCACGCGTGACCCGCGCGTGGTCCGCAAGTACGGTTTTGAGTTCCGTGCTCGTCGCTTCGCCCGCGACGTGTTCGAGGGCGACCAGGCCGCCCTGCTCAGCGGCGTGGGCGTCGTTCAGGTAGCGCAGCAAACGATGCCGCGTGTCTTCGGTTGCCATAAATTTCCTTCGGTTCCGGTGATGGGTTGTTGAGCGTGAGACGCGCTCGCTTTCAAGGTACCCAGGGAAGCCGTTTACCGAGCCGCGAGCGCGCGGCGGCAGGCATCGAGGGCGCGGGCCACGTCGCCATGGGAAATGTCCAGGTGCGTGACGAAGCGCAAACGGGTTCCGCCCATCCCGGAAGCGCGGACGCCGTGGGCGAGCAGACGGTCCTGCGCCTCCGTCCCGCTCAGGCCGGTTTTGGCAACATCGAAAAACACGAGGTTGGTTTCCGGCGCGGGGTCGAGGCGCACGCCGGGCAGGCCGGCCAGGCCGTCGGCGAGGCGGATGGCGTTTTCATGGTCGTCGGCGAGGCGGGCGACGTGATGGCGCAGCGCGTACAAGCCGCCGGCCGCGACAATGCCGGCCTGCCGCATCGCGCCGCCGAAAACGTGTTTCCAGCGTCGCGCGGCCCGGATCGTCGTTTCGTCGCCCAGCAGCAGCGCGCCCACGGGTGCGCCCAGCCCCTTGGACAGGCAAAGTGTAACGGTGTCGAAGTCGCGGGCGAGCGCGGCGGGCGGCGTCTTCGAGGCGACGGCCGCGTTCAAAAGGCGCGAACCGTCCAGGTGCAGGGCGAGATCGTGACGACGCGCGGTCTGGACGATGGCCCTGATCTCGTCCGCGCGCCACACGCAGCCGCCGGCCGCGTTGTGCGTGTTTTCCACACAGACCAGGCGGGTGCGGGCGAAGTGGGGGTCGTCGGGACGGATGACAGCTTCCAGGGCATCGGGGGTGAACGTTCCGCGCGGACCGGGCAGCGGGCACAGCAGGCAGCCAGATAAAACGGCCGGCCCGCCGCCCTCGTACAGCCGGATGTGGGCGTGCTCGTGGCACACGATCTCGTCGCCGGGCCGGGTGTGAACGCGAAGGGCGATCTGGTTCGCCATGGTGGCTGAGGGTAAAAACAGGGCGGCCGGTTTGCCCAGCAGCCGCGCCCCCTCGTCCTGTAGGGCATTAACCGTCGGGTCCTCGCCGCGCTGATCGTCCCCGACCGGCGCGGACGCCATGAACGCGCGCATTTCCGGCGTGGGCTGCGTGGCCGTGTCGGACGACAGGTCAATAAAATTATTCATGCGGTGCGGGTGCGCCGGCTTCAGCGAGTTCGGCTTCCAGCGCGGCCATTTCACGGGGCACGCTGGGCACCACGAACCCGTTTTTCTGCGCGCCGGCCGGTGCGGTCATGTTGTATTTCAGGACGAGCGTGCCGAGCGTCCGCAGCCGTTCCCGGTGCTCCTCGCGGAACCGGCTCGCCACGCGGGCGCGCGTGGCGGCGTTTTTGGCCGCGCGCACGGCCCGCAGCGTTCGGTCGCGGGTGGAAACGAGCAGGTCACGTTCGCGCACGATGTCCTTTTCCAGTTGAAGCCATTCGGGAAGGGCGCGCGCGTTTTTAAGGATGCGATTGACGGCCCGCAGATGGGCCGGCTCGAACGGATTGATCTCCAAATCGAGCGGCTGCCCTTTGCCGGGCAGGTTATCAAATTCACCGGCCTCCATCGCCTCCTGGATTTTGCGTTCGGCGACGGTGTGCGTCCAATCGAAATTGCCTTCGCTGCTGCTCATGCTTTGCATTGTACCGAAGCCATCCGTGCCACGGAAAGCGGCGTTCAGGGCGCGCTGCGCAGCGCCTGCTCAAGGCGGGCCACCTGTTTTTCCAGGCGGGCCAGGATTTTCGGGGCATTTGCCAGGTCGTTTTCGCGGCCCATCGTCTCCAAAGCGCGCGCGCTTTCCTGCGCGCTTGCCGCGCTGAACGTGCCCACCGAACTTTTGAGCGAGTGCGCGGCGCGTTCCAGGCCGGACGCGTCGCCATGCGCGACGGCGTCTTTAATCTGGCCGAGGAGCGTGGGAGCCTCCTCCAAAAACAGGCCGGCAATCTCGTCGAAAAGTTCCAGGTCGCCCTCGACGCGCTCCAGAGCGGCCTCGCGGTCGAAGGCGGGTTCCTCTTCTTCGGCGGATGTCGCGTTGGAAAGAACGTCGGCAAGGGCGGCAAAGAGTTCGCTGGTTTGAAGGGGCTTGGAAACGTAGCCGTCCATGCCCGCCGCCAGGCAGCGTTCCCGGTCGCCCTTCATCGCGTGCGCCGTCATGGCGACAATGGGCAGGTGGGTTTTTGTGGTTTGTTCGCGTTCGCGGATGGCAGCGGTAGCCTCGAAGCCGTCCATTTCCGGCATCTGAACGTCCATCAAGACAACGTCGAAGGGTTCCTTCGTCTGATCGAGGGTGTCGAGGGCTTCGCGGCCGTTGGCAGCGACGATGACGACATGACCGCGTTTTTCCAGCGTACGAACGGCGAGGCGTTGATTGACCGCGTTGTCCTCGGCCAGCAGGATGCGAAGCGGGCGCAGGCCAGGCACGGATTCGCTTGCGGCGGGCGGCGGTGCGGCGGCGGGAGGTGACGACGTGCCCAGAGCCGTCATGATCGTATCCAGCAGGTCGGATTGCTTGACAGGCTTGGTCAGGTAGCCGGACACGCCCAGTTCTCGGCAGCGGGCGCGGTCGCCGGTCTGACCCGCGGACGACAGCATCAGGACCGTGGCGCGGGTGAGTTCGGGGCGACGCTGAATCTGCTCGGCCAGGTCGAAGCCGTCCATGTCGGGCATCATGCCGTCGGTGAGAACGAGGGAAAACGGCGCGCGGGCATCGCGGGCGCGTTCCAGGGCATCGAGCGCCTCGCGCCCGCCCGCCACCACGGTGGGCTTCATGTGCCAATTAGTCAGCATCTCCTCCAAAATACGCCGGTTAGTCGCGTTGTCGTCCACGACCAGGACCGGCAGGTCGCGCACATCCATTTGCTCGTCCGGTCGCCGAGGCGGCGGGGCCTCGTGGGACCGGGCGAAACGGGCGGTAAAGAAAAACGTGCTGCCCTGACCGGGCACGCTTTCCACCCAGATCGTGCCGCCCATCAGGGCCACCAACTTGGTCGAGATCGCCAAACCCAGGCCCGTGCCGCCGTACTTGCGCGTGGTCGAATTGTCGGCTTGGGCGAAGGCATCAAAGATCGCCTGCTGTTTTTCCGGCGGAATCCCGATTCCCGTGTCGCGCACGGCGAAGCGCAAACAAACTTCGTCGTCGGTTTGCGATTCAGTCGCAACGTCCACGATCACCTCGCCGGTTTCGGTGAACTTGATGGCGTTCCCGGCAAGGTTCACGATGATCTGGCGCAGCCTTCCCGGATCGCCGGCCAGCGTGTCGGGGGTGTCCGGGGGGATGTGGCAGGCCAGTTCCAGACCCTTGGTGTGGGCGCGCACGGCCAGCGTCTTCATCGTGTCTTCGAGGCTGTCGCGCAGGCTGAAGGGAACACTATCCAGGTCTAACTTGCCGGCCTCGATCTTGGAAAAATCCAGGATGTCGTTGATGATCGTGAGCAGGGCGTCGGCCGACAGTTTGACCATGCCCAGGTATTCGCGCTGCTCGGCCGAAAGGTCGGTGTCGAGCGCGAGTTCGGTCATGCCGATAATGCCGTTCATGGGCGTGCGAATCTCGTGGCTCATGTTCGCCAGAAAGTCGGACTTGGCGCGCGTGGCGGTCTCGGCGGCAGCCCGCGCCTTTTGCACAGCCTCGGCCGCCTTTTCGCGCTCGGTAACGTCCCAAAAGATCGCCTGCGTGCCCACGATGTTTCCCGCCGCGTCCGGCAACGGCGTTTTGCGCACCTCGACGTAGGCTTTTTCGCCGCCCGGCTTCCGGTGCTCTTCCACGGCCTGGAACGTTTTTCCGTCAGCGATCACATCCGCGTCGTCCTGCCGGTACTTTTCGGCCAGTTCCGGCGAAAACAGGTCGAAGTCCGTTTTGCCCAGGATGGCCGTGAGCGGCATGCCCAGCGTGTCGCAAAAGCGCCGGTTGGCGAAGATGAAGCGGCCCTCTTTATCCTTGCGAAACAGGTTCAGCGGCAGGCTCTCGACAAGCGAGTGGTACAAAACCTGGGAGTCCCGCAGCGCCTGCTCGGCCGCGCCGTGCTCCTGCTCCTTGCGGTCGAGCGAGGCGGCGTTCGCCCCGATCAGCAGGGACAGACCCAGGATGACCAGCACGACGAACAGGGTGAACCCGAAAGCGGCCGGGTACTGACCGGCGCGCTGGCCCGCCAGGATCAGCCCGCCCAGCAGCAGGGGAAAGCCGACGATGACCGACATCACCTGGCGCACCATGACGCCACCCGTGCCTGCACTGGTGACACGGGCCATCAGGCCACGCTCCGGCCGCGCGCAGAGCAGGCCGGCCGCGAGCAGCAGAAAGGCCGCGCCGGTGTGCAGCGCCATCGGGAGGTAGTGGACCACGCCGGTCAGTCTGCGGACCCCGTAGGCGTAACCGATCAGGGCGAGCAGGGCGATCAAAATTGTCGCCAGCGCGAGAATCTGGGCGGGGCGTCGTTTCCGGCGCGTCTCGACATCCAGCGCCAGCAGGGCGGAACCCACGAGCACGAAGTTCAGGGCCGTGTTCGGGGCCATGTGGTTGGGCAGCGTGGCGTCGCCCACCCCGCCCAGCTTGTCCCGAAACAGTATCTGGTCCACGCCCGCATCCCAGCCCGTTAGAATGGCGGCGAGCCGGAGCAGGCCGATCAGGACCACGAGCGCGGCCAGCGCGCGTGCAATGAGGAGCAGACGAGTTCGCGCCGCCGGTTCGGAGGCAGGCTTGTCCCGGAGCAGCCACAGCGACGCGCCGGCCAGGATAAAGGCAAGGGCGGTCGCGGGGTTCATCGCCACCAGGCCCGGCGCGACCCGCTTGAGCGACTCGATGTCGAACATCCAGCCCGCCAGGACCAGGCAGGGGATCAGCAGGACGAGTATGTTCGCCCCCCACGCCAGGGAGCGGAGCAGGGCAACCTGCCGATCATCGGATCGAGTCGCGGCAGCCGTCATGGGTTCGCCTCAGGGTTTATCTCCGTTTTTTCACCGCTGCTCGCAGCTGCTACGGGTTTATTGCTTTCGTCGCCGAAAATTTGAACCGCGAGGGTGTTCAACTTCACCAACACTTTGTCCCACGCAAACCCTATCAAAAATCCCAGCCCCAGGTAACTGAACTCCGTTGCCTGCGTGGGGTTCTCGATTTCAGACGCCCCGCCGAAAATGAGCAGGCCGCCGCGCATCAGCCCATAAACGGCTATCGCCAGCAACCCCGCGGCCCACGGACCGATGACGTAGGAGCCGCTGTACGAATTCTTGAATTCTTGATGGACGACGCCATGAACATGCAGTCCTTTCAAAGATATGATGACGGCCCCGATTACGCTGCCCACAATCGTATAAGATATGGTCTTGATTGTCGCCAGATCAACCGTTTTGAAATTGATGCCGGGAAAAAGTATCCGGATGACGAAAAACTGTTGGCTCCATACGTCAACAAGAAAATAAACGCACATCATGCCGCACGCAAGCAAGTAGAAAGCAAGAGAAAGTTGTATCCATCCGCTTGAATCATCCCGGTTGATTTTCACGACGTTTTCCTTTGGCAGATGACATAAAAAGCCACGTAAGGTAAATGGTTACTCCATGAAAGAGCGGCCGAAAGTGTGGATTTTCCTCGTGTTGTTGGGCATAGTGGTGACGGGGTTTATCGCTCGTTATCAAATGGCGAAAACCCCCATTTCTTTGGCGAGCGTGGGAACGTCGCGTGAAAGCAACGGCTGCCAGATCACCATGAGCGTTGATCGTCGTGACGGCTTGATTGGCCTGAGTCACGGTGCGCCGCCCCTTCTTCAACGCGCATGGCTCAGCGACGGTCAAGGTCACGAATTGGCCCCCCACTTCTTGACGCCGCTAACTCTTCCCGCCCGTGACACCCTGGGGAGCCGGCAATTTGGCTGGCTCGTTACCCGAAAGATTCCCCGCGCGCCGGGAAAGGTAGTTTTTCACGCAGCATTCACCGCGCCGGGCGCCCCGCTGTTTCGGTTTGAGCAGGAGTTACGCAGCGGCATTGATTTCAACTACAAAGATGAGGCGAAAAAGAAATAACCTCTGCCTTGACCCTGAAAGAAAGGTCGCCTTTTGTTAAGGTTCAGGGCGCGCGCAGGGCTTGGTCAAGACGAGCCACCTGTTCTTCCAGGCGGGCCAGGATTTTCGGGGCATTTGCCAGGTCGTTTTCACGGCCCATCGTTTCCAGGACGCGCGCGCTTTCCTGCGCGCTTGCCGCGCTGAACGTGCCCACCGAACTTTTCAGCGAGTGGGCCGCGCGCTCCAGGGCGGACGCGTCATTGCGCGCGAGGGCGTCGCGCAGTTGGGCGAGGAGGACGGGCGCTTCTTCCAGAAACAGGCCGGCGATTTCCACCAGCAACTCCCCGTCGCCGCCCACGCGTTCCAGGGCGGCCTCGCGGTCGAAGGCGGGGCCGTCGTTTGTTTCCGACGCCGCTGCCTGCTGGGGCGGGTTGGCAAGGATGTCGGCAAGGGCGGCGAAAAGTTCGCTGGTTTGAAGCGGCTTGGAAACGTAGCCGTCCATGCCCGCTTCCAGGCAGCGTTCCCGGTCCCCCTTCATCGCGTGCGCCGTCATGGCGACAATGGGCAGGTGCGTGCTCGTGTTTTGTTCGCGTTCGCGGATGGCAGCGGTGGCCTCGAAGCCGTCCATTTCCGGCATCTGAACGTCCATCAAGACCACGTCGAAGGGTTCCTTCGCCTGATCGAGGACGGCCAGGGCCTCGCGGCCGTTCGCGGCGACGATGACGACATGACCGCGTTTTTCCAGCGTACGAACGGCGAGGCGTTGATTGACCGCGTTGTCCTCGGCGAGCAGGATGCGCAGCGGGCGCAGGCCAGGCACGGATTCGCTTGCGGCGGGCGGCGGTGCGGCGGCGGCAGGTTCGCCGCAGGAAACGAGCGAAGACGACGGGGACACGTCGAGGCTGGAAGCGGTCGCGTCGAGCGTGGTCATGATCGCGTCCAGCAAGTCGGACTGCTTGATGGGTTTTCCCAGATAAGCCGACACACCCAGTTCGCGGCAGCGGGCCGCATCGCCGTGCCGGTCCGCCGAGGAAAGCATCATCAGGGTCGCGCCGGCAAGTTCGGGCCGCTCCTTGATGCGCGCGGCAAGGTCGAAGCCGTCCATGTCGGGCATCATCGCGTCCAGGAGAACGAGCGCGAACGGCTCACCCCGGTCGCGCGCAAATTCCAGCAGGGCGAGCGCGGCCGGGCCGCTTTCCACCACGGTCGGGCGCATCCGCCAGTTGGTCAACATTTCCTGCAAAATGCGCCGGTTGGTCGCGTTGTCGTCCACCACGAGCGCGGGCAGGTCGTGCAGGCGGACCGGGCGCGGCGGCTCCGGGGTCTCGGTCGGAACGGCCTGGCGGCCCAGGCGGGCGGTAAAGAAAAACGTGCTGCCCTGACCGGGCACGCTTTCCACCCAGATCGTGCCGCCCATCAGGGCGACCAGTTGCCGCGAGATGGCGAGGCCAAGCCCGGTCCCGCCGTAGCGGCGCGTGGTCGAACTGTCGGCCTGGGAAAACGCCTCGAAGATTGCCCTTTGCTTTTCGGGCGCGATGCCGATGCCCGTATCGCGCACGGAAAAGCGCAGCAGCACGTCGTCTTCGCCCGATTCGACGACCTCCACGTACACGACGACCTCGCCCGCGTGGGTGAACTTGATGGCGTTGCCGGCAAGGTTGACGATGACCTGACGCAGGCGGCCCGGATCGCCCACGAGGGCGTCGGGCACGTCGGGCCGGACGTGGCAGGCGAGTTCGAGACCCCGAACGTGCGCGCGCAAGGCCAGCGTGCTGACCGTATCGCTCAAACTGTCGCGCAGCGGGAACGGGATCGGGTCGAGGTCCATGCGGCCCGCCTCGATCTTGGAAAAATCCAAAATGTCGTTGATGATCGTGAGCAGGGCGTCGGCCGACGTTTTGACCATGTTCAGGTATTCGCGCTGTTCGGCGCTCAGGTCGGTGTCGAGGGCGAGTTCGGTCATGCCCAGGATGCCGTTCATCGGCGTACGAATCTCGTGGCTCATGTTCGCCAGAAATTCGGACTTGGAGCGCGTGGCGGCTTCGGCGGCCCGCCGCGCCTTTTCGGTCGCCTCAGCCGCGCTGCGGGCCGCCGAGGCAGCCCGCTCGCGCGCGGTCACGTCCCAAAAAATAGCCTGTGTGCCGATGATCTCGCCGGTGGCGTCGCGCACGGGCGTTTTGAGCACCTGAACGAAGCGCGACTCACCGGCCGGCGTGCGGTGCCCCTCGACCGTTTCAAACGTTTCGCCGGTTTCCAGCACGCGCCGGTCGTCCTGCCGATACTTTTCGGCGAGGGCGGGCGCGTACAGATCGTCGTCGGTGCGGCCCTTCAGGTCGGCGAGCGACCGGCCGAACGCCTCGCAGCAGCGCGCGTTCGCAAACGTGAACCGGCCTTCTTTGTTTTTGCGGAAAATGCTCAGCGGCAGGCTTTCGACGAGGGACTGGTACAGCGCCTCCGAATCGCGCAGGCTGGTAAGCAAGGCCTGGCTTGCCTCGGCCGACGCGCGCAGCGCCTCCTCGGTCTGCTTGCGGGCTGTGATGTCGGTGTGCGAGCCGGCCATGCGGGTCGGGCGGCCTTCGGCGTCACGCAGGGACACGCCGCGCGCCAAAATCCAGCGGTACGTTCCGTTTTTGTGGCGCAGCCGGTGTTCCAGTTCGTAAAGCGGGGTGCGCCCCTCGAAGTGGTCCGCGATGGTTTTTTCCGCCCGCTCGCGGTCATCAGGGTGCAGGCGCACGTTCCATTCGGCGAAGTCGTCGGCGAGTTCGTGCTCCTGGTAGCCGATCATGCTTTTCCAGCGCGGCGAAAAGTAGACCTTGCCGGTCAACACGTTCCAGTCCCACAAACCATCGTTGGCCCCGCGCAGGGCGAGCGAATACCGCTCCTCGCTTTCCCGCAGCGCGCGCAGCGCGTCTTCGCGCTCGGTTTCGGCATCGCGCCGTACCGCCTGATCCGTGTCGGACATCTTCGGCCCCTTTCCTTTTTTCATTGTTCGCGCGCGGCCCGGCTTCCTGCGCGTAGCGGCGGGCCGAAGGTTATTGGCGGCTTGACCGGGAATACAGCGTTGAAACCACAACGCCTTTTTCAGGAGTGAACAAACACGATGAAGCGAACGAAAACGATGGTGGCGCTCGCGCTTGCCGGCGCGGCCACGGCGGCCGTTTTTGCCCTGACCAGTCCTGGCCGTGCCGCCGCCGCCGCGCGCGCCGGGGTGACAAAAACGCCGTGGGGCAAAACAAGCGAGGGCGTGCCCGTTGACCTGTACACCCTCACGAACGCGCGCGGCATGACCGCCAAAATCATGACCTACGGCGCGATCCTGACCGAACTGCACGCGCCCGACCGGACCGGCAAAATGGGCGACGTGGTGTTGGGCTTTTCCACCCTCAACGGCTACCTGAAGGGCCACCCGTTCTTCGGCGCGACGGTCGGGCGCTACGCGAACCGCATCGCGCGGGGCAAGTTCACCCTCGACGGCAAAGCCTACACGCTCGCCGCCAACAACGCCCCCAACCATCTGCACGGCGGCACCAAAGGCTTCGATAAAAAGGTGTGGAAGGCCGCACCCGTCAAACGCTCGGACGGCCCCGCCATTCGCTTCACCCTGACCAGTCCCGACGGCGAGGAAGGCTACCCCGGCACGCTCCAGGTCGCCGTCGTCTACACGCTGACCAACAAAAACGCGCTCCGCATTGACTACTCAGCGACGACCGACAAGGGCACGCCCGTCAACCTGACCAATCACAGTTACTTCAACCTGGCCGGCAAGGGTGACGTGGGAAACCACGTCGCTACCCTCGACGCCGCCCGCTACACGCCCGTGGACGAGACTTCGATTCCGACCGGCCAGATCGCGCCTGTCGCGGGCACGCCGTTCGACTTTTCCCGGCCGCACCGCCTCGGCGAGCGCATCGAGAAGATCGGCAACACCCCGTCCGGCTACGACCACAACTACGTCAAAAACGGCGGCGGCAAGTTCGCCCGCGCCGCGACCGTTTACGAACCGACGACCGGCCGCGTGCTCACCATGTACACCAGCGAACCCGGCTTCCAACTCTACACCGGCAACTTCCTCGACGGCACCCTGACCGGCAAAAACGGCGTCGTGTACAAAAAGCACACCGCCTTCTGCCTGGAAGCCCAGCACTACCCCGACTCACCCAACCGCCCCCACTTCCCCACGGCCATCCTGCGCCCCGGCCAAACCTACCGCCAGCGCACCGAATACGTTTTTTCCACCCGGAAATAACCCTCGAAGCAGAAAGCCCCGCCTTGCGTACCTGATTTGGTAAGCAAGGCGGGGCTTTCTGCTTCGAGGCAGCGTGTCAGGAAGCGGCATCGCCCCGCATCTCGCCGATTTCCTTTGCGAACTTCTGCGCGATTACCTTGCGCTTGATCTTGAGCGTCGGGGTCAGCTCGCCGGCCTCGACCGAGAAGGTCGTCGCAAGCAGGGTGAAGCGTTTGATCTTCTCGAAGTCGGCCAGGTGCGTGGAATGGGCGTCAATTTCCTGCTTGATTTTCTTTTTGGCTTCGGGCAGGGCGGCCAGACCCGCGTTGCCCTCGAAGGTCAGGCCTTCTTTGGTCGCCCAGTCGCGCAGGCGCTCGAACGCGGGAACGACGAGAGCGGTGACGGTGTTTTGCCGGTCGCCGATCAGCACGACCTCGCCGATGAAGGGCGAGGCCTTCAGGGCCGATTCGATGGGCTGGGGCGCAACGTTTTTGCCGTTCGCCAGGACAAGAATATCCTTTTTGCGGTCCGTGATGGTCAGGTAGCCGTCTTTATCGAGTTTGCCGATGTCACCGGTGTGGAGCCAGCCGTTCTTGATGGTTTCCTGGGTCGCGTCCGGATTGTCCCAGTAACCCTTCATGACCATCGGGCCGCGCGCGAGGATTTCGCCGTCGTCCGCAATCTTTAACTCGACCGTGGGCAGGGCTTTTCCCACGGTCCCGATGCGCGGCTTGTCAAACGGGTTGACCGACAGGCACGGCGACGATTCGGTCATGCCGTAGCCCTGCAAGATCGGCATTCCGAGCGCGTCGAAGAACAGGGCCGTGTCGTCGGCCAGAGCCGCCCCACCCGACACGAACGCGCGCAGCCGCCCGCCGAAGCGTTCGCGGATTTTTGCGAAAACGAGTTTGTCGAAAACGATGCGCTTCAGGGCCAGGATCGGCCCGACGCCCTTGCCATGCGCGCGCCGGTCGGCGACGGCGAGGCCGGCCGCAAGCGCGCCGTCGAAGGCTTTGCGCTGCTTGTCCGGGGCTTTAGCCGCCTTTTCCTTGATGCGCTCCTGCATCGCCTCGTACAAACGGGGCATGGACACCATCAGCGTTGGCTTCACCTCGGCCATGTTGTCCTGGACCTTGAAAATGCTTTCCGCGTACGCGATGGTCGCGCCCACGATGAGCGGCAGATAATAGCCGCACGTCCGCTCGTACACATGGCACAGCGGTAGGAACGACAGGAAAACGTCGTCCGGCGTGATCGGCAGGGTGGAGTTTTTGAAGTGGGCCTGGGCCGCGCGGGCATCGGAAACGAAGTTGCCGTGGGTCAGCATTGCCCCTTTGGGGTTGCCGGTCGTGCCCGACGTGTAAACGAGCGAGGCCACGTCGCCGGGCGCGACCGACCGGCTGATCGCTTCCAACCGCTCGCCCAGCGGGTCGGCCGCGCCGCGTTTTTCCAGTTCGGCAAAAAGAAGAACGCTCGTGTCGCCCTCCGGCGCGGGGGCGTCCATCGAAACCACGAAGACGACTTCGGGCGCGTCTTCGCGCGCCTTGAGCACCTTTTGCATCTGCTTGGCGTCGGACGCAATGACCGCCTTCACGCCCGCGTTCTGCAAAATGTAGGCGACCTGCGGCGCGGGCAACGTGGTGTAGATCGGTACGTTGATCGCACCGAGCGCGAGAATGGCAAGATCGGCAATCGCCCACTCCGGCCGGTTCTCGGACAGCAGCGCGACCCGGTCGCCCTTCGTGACGCCGAGGGCGGACAGGCCCGACGCGACGCTTCGCACGCGCGCGGCCAATTCGCCGAAGGTGATGTCGGCATATTTGCCTGCGACCTTGTGGCGCAGCGCGACCTTGCTTGCCGCGCGCGTGACAGTTTCGGCGAACACGGCATTGATGGTGTCCGCTGCCCCGCCGTCGTTCGTCGCGGCCGCCGGCATCGCTGCGGCGGCCGGGGAATTGCTCGTGGGCGTCATCGTGGTAGCCATGAAGGTGTCTCCTATGCGCGCCCCTCAGCGTGCCGGCCTCAGTATACCTGCGGCCAAAACCGCCGTCGTCAGCAGCACGGCCGTCGTCACGCAAACCAGCGCGCCCATCGTCGTCACGCCTTGAAAAATCACCGTCTGCATCTGGCCCAGCATTTCCACCCCGTTGATCGTGCCATTCATCGTCGTCTCTCCTCGCTGAAAGCAAGCGCGCCCCGCGAACGATTTCGCGGTTGGCTGTTGCAAGGATTTTACGGGCGGCAGGGCAGCCCGAACGTGAGGCAAGTGTCCCGTTTTATCGCGCAGGGTGGTCCCAGGATCTTTGGGCCGGATAACAGGTGAGAGCCTAAAAGTGAGGAACGATTATCGTGAGTCAAAAAACGGCATCTGGAGCGCCGTAATAGGTCCGCTCGTGCGTCAATCCGAACGTCGGGATCGTAAGCACGCCACGCCCCGAGAAGCCGTCGCAATACAGTGCGTATTCGATCTTGACCTCGGGATCAAGCAACTGTTGCGGATACATCATGTAGTTGACTGCCGTCACGTCCAGGGTCGTGCTGGGGTGGATCGTGTCGTCCGCACCACCAGTAAAGAATGTTGGTGGAGGTTTAGCAGAGCGGTCCGTGAGGGGACTTTGCTGACGCCGCTTTAGCCCGTTACCCTCCGGTCCTCCCGATCCGGTAAGGCCGCCTGAAGCCAGAAAGAGCGGAGGCAATGGTGACAATGCGACACCCGGATAATTCGCAATGCCGAGCCCCGCGTTACGAATTCCAATCACAAAGGTAAACCGGGCCGCGCGGCCGTCGTTTGCATGAACAAAGGTAGCGCCTGGAATGAAATGGCAGGACAGTTCCAGTTTGGGCTGAGGCCGCCTCCCGAGCCGGTCTGCGACCATGAAGTGCTCCATCTTGACGAACGAGGAGCCGCTTCGTACGAAGTAGCAATACTGCTCCTTCATCTTCGCCGTTGCCATGTGTAGCGAGGACAATGACTTCGGAACGTAGGTAACGGCATAGCCTGAATCCGAGGTACTGCTTGTAAAGATGGGCAGATGTTCAACGCCAGTAACAGCAGGCTGTACGTACTGAGCGGTGTAGCTGTTCAGGTCGCTGATCCAGCGGCTGAGGTTCGTGATAGGCTTCCGATCTTGAGCCGCGTCCGGATCGTTTGCAGTCGGTCCTTTGCGGGCGTCCACGCCCCAGACTATGACGCCACCGTCCGAGTTGGCAAAACCGCTGATAGCCTCGGCGAGCGTCTTACGGTCGTCCTCTTGCATAGGTGCCGACCCTTTTGAGGCCTGCTTGAAATCCAGGTACAGGTTTTCCTGTTCACCCTCATCCACCATACGGTCAATAAGGGCTTCACCTTGCTCACGGAAACGATCGAACAGTTCACGCGCTGGCTCCACCTTTGCTCTCCTCTACCTTGTCTATCTTAACCATAACGTCAGAGGTAGGTTGAAGGTTGTCGCCGAGCCTCTCCACGGGCGCTTAACCGTGCTGGGTGAATTCGATCAGGTTGTCGTCGGGGTCGCGCACGAAGGCGGACAGCGAGTTGTCGTGGGTGCGGACGAAGATGTCCTGCTGAACGCGCGCGCCGGCCGCGCGGCACGCTTCCACGGTCGCGCGGAGGTCGGACACCTCAAACGCAGGATGGCCCTCGTGGCAATCGGGCACGCCGGTCGTTTCGATCAGGTGTAGTTCTTGATCGCGCGCCGGTCCCATCTCGTACCAAACGCCCCGGTTGCCGAAGTCAGGCCGAGCCTTGCGCCTCAGGTTCAGCACGCCCTCGTAGAAGGCAACGGCTTTGTCCAGGTCGCGGACGAGTTGCGTGAAATGATGAAAGCCGACGACGTGAATGGGAGACATGAAGCGGTTTGTTCCTTTGGAAGTTGTGGAAGGCCACCGACGGCGGCCTCAATGCGGGTTACATCAACTTTCGAGATAGCCGCAGTGGCGGCAGTGGGGCTTTTTGCCCAGTTCGTCGGGCAGAAATTCGTGGCCGCAGACGGGGCAGAACAAGTTCGTGCCGGCAGGCGACGGGGTGATGCTGGCGGATGACGGGACGATCCGTTGCGGGCGCGGCGGAACGTCGCTTGGCTTCGTCAATGCGGGACCTCCTCGTGGTGACGGCGCTCTTCCTCGTACGGCTCGGTGTGAATGATGGCCTCGACGTTGGGCAGGGCGTCACGCAAACGATCTTCCAAATCCTCGGTGAGCCGGTGGGCGTCGCGCAAACTCATGTCGTCGTCCACCTGGATGTGAACGTCTACGTGGCGCTGCGAACCGGCCTTGCGCGTGCGCAGTTTGTGAAAGGAAAGGACGCGCGCCTCGTCGGTCAGCACCTTTTCGACTGCTTGTAATTCGCCGGCCGGCAGCACGGCGTCAATTAACGGGTGCAGCGCCTCAACGGTCAGCCGCCAGGCCGTGCGAAAAACAAGCGCGGCGACGAAAAGCGCGACCAGCGGGTCGAAGAGGGCGATACCCGTCAGCCGCACGAGCGTCAGGCCGACCACGACGCCCAGCGAGGTCCAGATGTCCACGCGCAAATGCTGGGCGTCGGCCTTGAGCGCAATCGAGTCGGTACGGCGCGCGACCCGAAATAGGTGAGAGGTTAAAAGCGCGTTCATGCCGGCCGTGACCAGCATGACCGCGATTCCCCAGCCCAATTTTTGCGGCGGCTCCCGCCCGACCAGGGCGCGCGCGGCCTCGATCACGATGTAGACGCCCGCCCCGAAGATGAGCAGCGCCTCGATGGCGCTCGAAACCGACTCCAACTTGCCGTGCCCATACGGGTGTTCGGGGTCAGGGGGCGCGTCGGATGCGCGAACGGCGAAAAAGGCAATCGTCGCGGCGACGAGGTCAGTCGCCGAGTGGACGGCTTCGCTTAAAATGGAAACCGAGCCGGTCCAAACGCCGACCACGAGTTTCAGCAAAACGATCAGCGTGTTCGACGCGACCGACAATTGCGCCGCCCGCACCTTTTCGCCTGAGGCCCGCGCCCGCGCCGCGCTGCCCGCCGTCATCCGCTTCATAGTTGTTTTCGTACCCACCCCGAACACGCACGTTGGCCGTGGTGTGCGCGAAATCCTTCCGGAAGCGCGCGAAGGATGTTCAGCGGCCCCAAACGCCCGCGCGGATCAGAACCTGAAGCGCGGATTGGGCGAACGCACGACGCAGCGCGCGGCCCATCGGCTCGTCGTGCCCGTGAACGACGGCCGCGCCGGGCACGTACGCGCCCGCGTAGCCGCGCCGCTGCCAGTACGCGACCCAGGCGAAATCCTCGGCCTGCGGGATGCGCTCATCATAAGGGTGGGCTTTCCAAAGCGAAGCCCGAACCGCCATGCACGAGCCGAACACGAGCGTGGGCCGCCGGTAGGTGCGGGCGGGCCGGCGAGGATCGTAAAACAAGCGTTGGGCCAGCCGTTCCAGCGGGCTTTTCACAACAGACGGAAGCGCCTGCCGCCCCCAGGCCGCGGCCACGGATGAATCGTTGAACGGCGCGAGCAATTCCCGCAGCCAGTCCGGCCCGACGGGAACGGCATCGCCGGACAGCCGCGCGATAAACGCGCCGTGCGCCTGCCCTGCCCCAACGTTGTGGGCGCGCGCGTAGCCGAACGAGGCGGCCGGAATTTCGAGCAGCCGCACGAGCGGCGCGTAGGAGCGCGCCACGTTTTGCGCCCCGTCCGTGGAGCCGGAATCTACCACGATCACCTCGAAGGCTTCGCCCGGTGCTTCGCTCGGCGGCACGTTTTGCGCGGCGAGAACGGGAAGCGAACGTTCCAGATACGCCCGCTGGTTTTTGGTGATGATGACCACGCTCGCCCACATCGCTTGTTCACTTGCAACCGCACAAACGACAAGCGCGACAAAGGCGTTTTTGCCCTCGTCGCGCTCGTGGTTTGTTCGTCCGCCGTCGCTTCGCGCGTTACGCGCGGGGTGAAATGATGATGTAGCGATCCGGCTCCTCGCCCTCGGAATAGGTCATGACGCCTGGATCGTCGGCGAGCGCGGTATGCACGATGCGACGCTCCAGCGGCGACAGCGGGTCAAGAACCGCTTCCTGCCCGGACGACTTCACCTCGTCGGCGAACTCCTGCGCCATCTGGCAAAGGGTCGCCTTGCGCTTGGCGCGGTAGCCGTCCGCGTCCAGGGTCAGGCGCGGCGGGCGCGGGCCAGACCGGCCAAGCGCACCCCGCAAGCTGTAGGCGGCAAGCAGTTGCAGCGCGTCGAGAACCTGCCCCCGATGGGCGGCGAGCAGATGAGCGTCCGGGCCGTCAAAGGCGAGAAGGATGCCGTCCGCGTCGTCAGCCGTGACTGTGGCCGTCAGCTCCAGCCCCGACGCGGACGCGAACGCTTCGGCGTAGGCGTGCGCGCGCTCGGTAAACGCCGCGTCACTCGTCGCGGCGGCTTGCGGGCTGCCGCTGTCGTCGTTGCTGCTCATGTATCGTGTCTCCTTGAGATGCACCCGCCCCGCGCTCCGGCTACGGCCGGCTACGTTTGGGCTGCTTGCGGTTTTTTGGCGAAATCAACCGTGGGTTCGGCGACAGGGCCGTCTTGGGCGTGCCGCCGGCAACCGGCCGGGACGTTGCCGCGCCGCCGTTGCTGCCCGACACCGTTTTGGGCTTGGCGGGGCCGCCGGGTTTATTTTCGGGCGGCGCGCTCGTGTCCGTGTCGCCGATGGTGTCCACGCCCGCAACCGGCATCGGGTCCACGCGCCGCAGCCACCATTGCTGCCCGACGGAAAGCGCGTTGCTCAAAAACCAGTACAGCACGAAGGCCGAGGCCAGATGGTATTGAAGCATCATCACGAACGACACGGCCGGCATCGTTAGCGCCATGACCTTTTGCTGCTCGGCCTGCGCGGGGTCCGTGACCGGGTTCAGTTTCGTTTGCAGATAAAACGACAGCGCGTAAATGAACAGCAAGATCACGTCCTGCTCGCCCAGATTACGCCCGACGATGCCGGACAAAAACGAGGGCCAGGCCGCGCTCGCCGACGCCGCTTCGGGGTTGATCCACAAAAAATGGGTCTTGGTGAATTGGTACTGGTAATGCGAGATGCACTGGTACAGCAGGTAAATGGCCGGCATCTGCATCAGGAGCGGCAGACAAGAAGCGAACGGATTGACGCCGTGCTCCTTGTAAAACTCCATCACCTTTTCCTGCTGAAGGCCCTTGTCGTCCTTGTACTTTTCCTGGAGTTTTTTGAGTCGCGGCGCGTACCGCATCATCTCCTTGGACGCACGATACTGCCGGGTGCGCAGCGGCCAGAGCGCGACGGTGATGCCGACCGAAACGAGCACGAGCGCCAGGACCTGCGAGCCGCCGACGAGACGGACGAGCGTGTCCATGACCTTGTAGTAAACGGTGCCGCTGTTTTCGCCGTCCACCGCCATCGCCAGTTCGTCGTATTTACGTTGAAGAAGGCGGGCCTGATCCGGGAATTGCGTCTCCGGGTACTGCCGGATCGCGGTCCGCACGGCCTGGAGCGCTGCCTGATTGTCCTTCGCACCGTTCGCGTAGGCGTCCGCCTCGGCGAGCACGGCCCGCGCGCCGGTTTCCGTCGCGGCGAACTTGCGGCCGACCGCGCCGTAGTAGGCGGCTGCCTCGCCGTACAGCCGCTTCGCCTCCGGGCTGCCGGCGGGCTGCCCCGATGCGGCTTTTTTGGCCGCGTCGAGTTTCGTCTGGCCTTCCTGAAGAGCGGCCTGCACGTTCGCGGGAACGTCAATCTGCGGACCGAAGCCGCAGCCGGTTCCCCCAAACGGCAGAACCAGAAGAAGGAGAAAAAGCGCGGCGGCGGCAACGCGGCTCTTGGGCGCGGATTTCTTCGGGGCAGCCGCCGCCACCGTTGGGGAGTTCACCAGGGGTTGTTTCCTTGTCCAATCGTCCAAAGGTTCAACGAACCGGATCGTGGCCGCCGGGATGAAACGGATGACAGCGCCCGATGCGCTTCACGGCCATCCAGCCGCCGCGCCACGGGCCGTACTTTTCGATGGCCTGGGCGGCATAATGCGAGCAGGTTGGATAAAACCGGCACACGCGCGGCGTGTAGCGCGACACACGCTGGTAGCCCCGGATTACCCGAACGAGAAGACGGCCCAGCATGGCTTTACGTCTCCCCAACATCCTTCACGGTTACGGCAACGAAACCGGCACGGCCGACGAGGGCGCAAACAGCCGCTTCCAGCGCAGCATACGAGGAATCCACGCAAGCCGAGCGGGCCACGATCACGGCGTCGAATCCTTTGCGCCAGTGCGGCCCGTGCGCGCGGCAAATCGCGCGCAGCCGCCGCTTCACCCGGTTCCGCACGACCGCGCTCTTGCTCACCTTTTTGGATACGGAAAAACCAAAGCGGCGCGTTTCGCTGCATTCGCCTTCGGGGGAGTGACGACGAACGTACAGCACGACGAGCGGCGAGGCCCACGACTTTTTGCGCGCGTAGGTGGCGGCAAAGTCACGGCCACTCTGCAAACGTTCGGCGCGCGGAAGCACGGGTAAGAGGAGGGCGTGCGCGCCCCCTAATGCTTGTAGGCGAAAACGGTCAGGCGGTGACGGCCCTTTTGGCGGCGTGCCCTAAGGACGTTGCGGCCATCCGAAGTTTGCATACGCAGGCGGAAGCCGTGGACACGCAGGCGGCGGCGGTTTTTGGGCTGAAAAGTTCGCTTCATGTTTTGTAAAAACTCCTAACAAAAAGCGGCTCGGGGACAAACCCCGGCCGCCGGTATACGCAGGGAAAAACCAGAACCGAGTATAGCACGCGCCTGCCTCCCCCGCAAACCATCGCGCCCCACGCGCGCGGAACCCACGACGACTATGACAACCACCCGAACAACCAAGAACGCGCGCCCGTTTTTCGCCGCCCTTGCCGCCCTTGCCGCCGCTGCGGGGGCGTTTGGCGTTGCCCGAACGCGACTGGCTTCGAACGGGCCAAACACGGCGACGCTGGCCGCCGAACGCGCGCGCACGCCGCCCGGCATGGTTTACGTGCCGGGCGGCGTTTTCCTTCAAGGAAGCAACGACAAGGAAGAAACGGCCAGCGGTGATACGCTGCCGCGCGGGCGGGTTTTCGTGCCTTCCTTTTACCTGGACCGCACCGAGGTCACGAACCGCGAATTCGCCCGCTTCCGGCCCGCCCACTCCTACCCGGTCGGCGAGGGCGATCTGCCCGTCACTGCCGTTACCTATGCGGAGGCCGCGGCCTACGCGCGCTGGGCCGGCAAGCGCCTGCCGACCGAGGCCGAATGGGAAAAGGCCGCGCGCGGAACCGACGGCCGGCGTTACCCGTGGGGCAACGTTTGGGAGCCGAACCGCGTCGCCAAACGCGCCCCGCATCCGGGCGGCAAAACCGTTCCAGCCGAGCCGGTCCTCCAAATGAAGGACCCGAACGTGTGTGCGGTCGGCGGTTATTCGCGCGTACGGCGGGTCGGGTCCGCGCCTTCCGGCGTCAGCCCGTACGGCTGCCTCGACATGGCCGGCAACGCGTGGGAGTGGGTCCAGGGTTTTTACGACAACAACCCCGAACAGCGCCTTTTGCGCGGCGGCGCGGTCGGCTACGGCGAGCGCGCCTGCCGCTCCGACGTTCGGGCCATCGAGGGCAGCGGCGCGACCTGACGCGACACCGGATTTCGCTGCGCGAAATCATCGTCAACGCGGTCAGGCCGATAAGGAACGCAGGGCCATCTAACGCCCGCGCGCCAAGCCCCCCAAATACGGCCCCGTCCCGATGCGCGGAACAAGGGCCAAAAACGAACGCGATAGTCTTGTCGGTGCGCTCACGTGGCCCGCGCCGGCTCGGTCTCCACGGTTTCCGAGGCCAGCCGTTCCGTTAGATACGCGGCGACTTCACGTTCCGCTTTGCGAATCTGGGCTTCCACGCCCGCTACGGCGTCGCGCCTTCCTTCCGCCGTCCACTGCGTTTCCGCCGCCATGCGGTCACGCAGGCGGTACATGCTGACAAGCAACTCCTGCGAGCGGCGGTACTCGTGCTCGTTCTGAATCATGGCGTTTTCCTCACCTTTCGGACGCTTCTCCGTGCAGGCCGATCTCGACGATGCCACGGTGCTCCGACCTGTCGCGTGCCTGGCAGATGAAGTCCATCTGCTCGACGTAAAACTCGAACGGATAATAGTGTACGACGAGGTAGCCACGATCCACGCCGTAATGCAGCCGGGCGGCGAACGGCACAAAGAACCGGCGGTGCGCCTCGGCGACGACAGCCGGATCGTAAGAGGCGGCCACAACGACCGAGTAGTCTAAATCGTTCGGTTCCGGCTTGGCGGATGCGAAACTGCCCCACACCAGCACGCGCTTGGCTATGGATTTAACAGCGTTGCTTAGACTCGGTAAGTCGCACGCGGCTCCAGCGGCGCGCACATTGGCGGTTGTGCCCGTCCACCAATAGCAGAAAACGCTCCACCAGATCGGTCTCGATACCCACGTACACGCCGCAGGAGCGACGTACCAAACCTGACTGCCGCTGACGCCATTTCGTGTTCCAACCCTCGCTGTGACTCGTCTTGCCGCTGCCTTTATCGCAAGCCGCGTGCTGACCAGACGAAAAGAACCGGCCGTAGGCGCCCCAATGGTCTGTGCAGACCGGCTTGTCTCGGTAGTCTTGAGGAACGTCTGACCAGCACAAGGCAAGCATCGCGTCGGTTCTGTTTCCAATGACGAAGCCGAGCACCTGGCCTACCTGACGAGAAACCGCCACCCATAACCACAGCGCGCGCGGGAGCGACCCGGATGCACACCTCGTCTATTTCGATTACGTCATCGGCGGGAGCGGGCACGCGAGCGATTTGGCCTGACGCGATCCGGGCTTCTACGCGAGCAGCGCTTTTTTTCGGATGTTGCGGATCGTCAAACGTGCTACCTTGAAGGTGCGCGCAATGCCGCGCTGGCTGATGCGCTCTTGAAGCGCCAAGACGATCTGGGCTTCTTTGGGATCGGTCATGGCACGGCTGTTGGGATCGGGAGTAAAGGTCCTGTTGCAGTCGTTGCAGCGTCCGCGCGCCGACCCGCTGCGGTTGGTGCCGAAGCGTTTGCAGCGGGTGCTCTTGCAGTGCGGGCAGGTTCGAGTAATCACGATCACACCTTACAGCAGCAATGCACTGAAATCCAATGCCGGCATGACAAACTTTTCCCGCCCCCATTATACGCCCGGCTCTCCCCGCCCCCGTCCCCAACAAAACGGCCCCCGTCCCGCAACACGGAACAGGGGCCAACAACAAATAGGGAATTGCAATCGGCGAGTCAAAACCGGTGCAGACGAGGAGAATATCTTCGCTTCAAACGACGACGTGATACTCGGCCCTGACCTTGCTGCGCTTCACCTTTTCGCTACCGTCAACGTAAATGCTGATTTCGGCGTACTCGTCAATGTCGAGGCTGATGCTCACCTCGCCGTCGGAGTTGGTGTACTCGGCGTCCTTCATGCCTTCGGCGGCAAACTGATGAACGTAGACGGCGACTCGCGCGTTGGAGCGCGGGCTGCCGCTGGAGTTGATGACGCGAACCGTGGTGTACTTCATAAGATTGTTCTTCTTGGGACGTGCTTGCTGGTAGTGCCCGCTGACTAACTCGCGCCGTGTTCAATACTTCCCAACGGCCATGCTTGCCAATGGCGGGAGCAGCCGAGTACTGTGACCACCGAGAAGGATGCGCTTAATCTCGTCCGACACTCTGCCTGAACGCCGCGCGGAAAAGCCTCTCCGCCTAAGGGCGCAGACGGAGAAACGTGGTGCTCGCTACTTGCGCTGCTTCATCATGCCCTTTGCCATTTGGTACTCGCCGGCTTCGCCCCCGACGCATGAAAGACGTTGAACGAGCGACGGACGACGACCCGGTGCGCGGCGCGGCAGTTGTTCGCCTTCTCGCCTTCGTGTTACAATCACTGCGCCCACACCGGGCGCCCCAAACCCCCTTGCCGGACCGAGGAGACGAAGCGTTGGCGACTATCGAACAGGAACTGCCGGGCCGTTTCGCGCCCCACTTTGGCGCTCCCTTAGCCGAAGTGGACCCCGAAGTTTTCGAGGCCATCAGAGACGAGGACGGGCGGCAGCAGGACAAACTCGAACTCATCGCCAGCGAAAACGTCGTGTCGCGGGCCGTGCGCGAGGCGCAGGGTTCCTCCTTAACGAACAAGTACGCCGAAGGCTACCCCGGCAAACGCTACTACGGCGGCTGCGAGTATGTGGACGTAGTGGAGCAACTCGCCATTGACCGTGCCAAAAGCCTGTTCGGCGCGGACCATGCCAACGTTCAGCCCCACAGCGGCGCGAACGCGAACATGGCCGTTTTTTTTGCGGTGATGCAGCCCGGCGACACCTTCCTCGCGCTCGACCTCGCCCAGGGCGGCCACCTCACCCACGGCTCGCCGGTCAACTTTTCCGGCCTGCTCTACAACGCGGTCCACTACGGCGTGCGGGCCGACGACGAATTGCTCGACTACGACAAAATGCACGCGCTCGCCCGCGAGCACAAACCCAAACTGATACTCGGCGGCGCGACGGTCTACCCACGCCTGTGGGACTGGGCAATCATGCGCGAAATCGCCGACGAGGTCGGGGCCGTTCTGATGGTGGACATGGCCCACATCGCCGGACTCGTCGCGGCCGGCGAGCACCCCTCTCCGGTCCCCTTCGCGGACTTCGTGACGACCACGACACACAAGACGCTGCGCGGGCCGCGCGGCGGCCTGGTTTTGTGCAAGGCCGAGCGCGCCAAAGACGTTGACAAGGCCGTGTTCCCCGGAATGCAGGGCGGCCCGCTCATGCACGTCATCGCCGCCAAGGCCGTCGCCCTGAAGGAGGCCGCGACGGACGAGTTCCGCGCCTACCAGCAGCAGGTCCGGGTGAACGCTCACGCACTTGCAAACGCGGTTTCCACCCACGGCTACCGGCTCGTCGGCGGCGGAACGGACAACCACCTGATGCTCGTTGATCTGCGGCCCAAGAAACTGAACGGCAAACGGGCGCAGGAAGTTCTGGACGAGGCCGGGATCACGACCAACAAGAACGCGATCCCCAACGACCCCAACCCGCCCTTCAAAACCTCAGGCCTGCGCCTGGGAACGCCCGCCGTTACCACGCGAGGCATGGGCGAGGCCGAAATGCCGCTCATCGCCGACCTGATGGACCGTGCGCTTACCGAGCGCCACGACGAGGCCGCGTTGGGCGCGATCCGGCGCGAGGTCAAGAGTTTGTGCGCCCGCTTCCCGCTCTGGGGATAGACAGACGTGCGCTCGACCGAGAGCGGCTTCAGCGAGCGCGTCTACCTGACGGCGGCGCAGGAGCGCATCACGACGGCAAACTTGCTGCTCCAGGCCGAACCGCCGGACTACGTCATGGCGTGTTACGCAGCGGGCGTGGCCGTTGAATGTCTGTTTCACGCCTACCGTATGCGTGCCGACGGTCCAGACACAGCCCGACATAACGTCGGCTTACACGCCCAGTTAGGCTTATTTTACGACGGTATGTCGCGCGAACAACGCGAGGCGATTTCCGCCCTCGTGGGTGAAGTCGCAAGCCGCTGGCAAAACAATCATCGTTACCGTTCCACGGAAGCGTTGCACGAGTTCGTCGTCGCTCACAAACTTTACGTCGTCAAAGACCAGAGCACAACGCGCTTGGACGCCGTGCAGTACAATGCGGAACAACTGGTGGAGGCTGCCACCGCGATAGTGACAGCGGGGATAAAACGATGGCAACGGCAGTAATGGACCCTTTCCTGGCGCATCTTGACGCACTTTTAGAGAAGCACTTTCCCGGTTCCGAGTTCCAACGGGATCAAGCGGCTCCGGCTCCACGCATCGGCGGCTTTTTGGTATGGGACCGCTTTGAAGGAACCAGCCAGCGGGAGCGTCAGCGCCAGGTATGGAGCGTCCTACACGGCAATCTGCCCGTGGAAGATCAACAGCGTGTCACGGCTATCCTGACGCTGACGCCCTTGGAACAGGAAGCGATACTCGAAAACGAGTAATCGGACCCTCTCGATGATGGCTACCCGCCCGTCTTGGGACGACTACTTTCTTCAAATCGCGCGCGACGTGGCGACGCGCGCGACCTGCCCGCGCCGCCACGTCGGGGCCGTGATCGTGCGGGAAAAGCGCATCCTTTCGACCGGCTACAACGGGTCGCCGCCGGGACAGCCGCACTGCACGGAGATCGGGTGCCTGATGGAGGACGACCGCTGCATCCGCACCCTGCACGCGGAGCAGAACGCGATTATCCAGGCGGCCCTGCACGGCGTTTCCACCGAAGGGGCCACGCTGTACGGAACCTGCCGGCCGTGTCATGTGTGCGCGCGCATGATCGTCGGGGCCGGCATCCTTCGGACCGTTTTTCTGGGCGACGTGCCCGAAGGCTGGGCGCTGGAAGTGCTGACGCGCGCGGGCGTCGAACTCGTGCCGGTCGCGCCCCGACCCGGTGAGGACTTGCTGCTGCTCCCCACCGAGTACATTGCCAGGTGATTCCCAAGCCATGACCGGTCTGCTGCTTTGGATGGCGCTCGCCGCCCTGCTGTCGGGCGCGCTGGCCGTGACGTTCACGCCCCTCGTGAAGCGGGTTGCCGAACGCTTCGGCGTGGTGCGCGCGCCGCGCGCGCGCGACGTGCATACCAAACCCACGCCGCTGTGGGGCGGGCTGGCAATGTACGGCGCGTTCGTCGTTACCCTGCTGATCGGTAAAGCCGTCGGACCCCTCATGGGCCACGACATTTTCGCCCTGACGCGCCACGGCCAGCACCCGATTTTAGGAATCCTGCTCGGCGGAACCATCATCGCCGCAATGGGGCTGCTGGACGACAAGTACGACCTGTCGCCGATCAAGCAGGCGTTGTCCCTGCTTGCGGGCGGGCTGGTCGCCGCGCTGCTGGGCGTGCGGATCGAGGGCATCACCAACCCGCTTGCCCCGCCCACGGCCGGCGGGCACTATACCTGGGTTAACTATCTGTCGCTGGGCTGGGCGTCCGTTCCGCTCACCATGCTGTGGGTGTTCGTGGTCGCCAAAACGTTTGACTTTTTGGACGGGCTGGACGGGCTGGCGGCCGGCGTGTGCGCGATCTCGTCGGGAACCATCGGGCTGCTCGCCGCCGCGCGCGGCGACTGGTCGGTCGCCCTGATGGCCGGCGCGCTTGCCGGAGCGTGCCTCGGATTTTTGCGTCACAACTATGACCCGGCCTCGATTTTCATGGGAACCGTGGGCGGGCAGTTTTTGGGTTTCGTGCTCGCCTCGCTCGCCATCGTGGGCGGCTTCAAGATTCCCGCAACCATCTCGGTCGTGATCCCCCTGCTCGTGCTGGGCGTGCCGGTCTTCGACGGCCTTTTCGTGATCGCCCGGCGCATCTATCTGCGCCAGGCGCCGCAAAAAGCCGACAACACCATGCACATCCACCATCGCCTCCGAAACAGCGGCCTGTCGGTGACGCAAACCGTGTGGGCCGTTTACGCGCTCACCGCGACCTGCTGCGCCGCCGCCCTGCTCGCGTGGTTTCTGCGCTAACGATGCCCCACTCCCTGCCGGGCGGCACCTTAGCCGACGACCTGCTCCTCGTCGGCGAGCGCGTTCTCCTGCGGCCGCTGCGCGCGGACGACGCCCCGGCCATGTTCGACTACGCCCGCGATCCGCTCGTGACCCGCTTCCTCCCGTGGGAGCCGGCCCCCGACGTGGAGTCGGTCCGCCCCTTCCTCGAAGATCAGGTCGGCAAACGGCGGCGCGGGGACGCACTGGGTTTGGCCGTCGTGCTCAAGGGAACGGGCGAAATGATCGGCTCAACCGACCTGATAAACCTGTCGTTCCCCACCGTCCTCAAGTGGCACGGGCCGAAACGGGCGGAACTCGGCTACCTGCTCGCGCGCTCGTTTTGGGGGCAGGGTTTGATGACCGAGGCTGCCGGCCTGACCGTCGCCCACGCCTTCGGCGCGCTCGGCCTGACACAAATCTTCGCCTGGGCCGACGCGGAAAACGCCGGCTCGCGCCGCGTGCTCGAAAAATTGGGAATGTGTACGCGCGGCAGCGAAATCCGCGAGGTCAAGGGCGCGCGGCGGCTGTACCTTCGCTACGAAATCGGCCAGGTGCGAACCTGATTTCCCGTCAAAACGCAGAGGTGCGGAGCAGGGAGAGAGTTCGCGGAGAAAGATGTTGCAGGAGTTACCGCCGGAATTGACGCGGCTCAGTCACGAGGTGATTAGTGCGGCGATTGCCGTGCATCGTGCGCTGGGGCCAGGCTACCTGGAGTCGGTTTACGAAGAAGCATTGTGCGTCGAACTGGCGGAACGCGGCGTGCCTTTCGCCCGGCAGGCTGCCTTCAAGGTGTGCTATAAGGGTACGGTCGTCGGCGAAGGGCGCATGGACGTGCTGGTAGATAATCGGCTCGTGCTCGAACTGAAGGCCGTCGAAACCACGTCCGCGCTCCACGCCGCCCAACTCAAGTCGTACCTTCAAGCCACCGACCGTTGTCTTGGCCTGCTTATCAACTTCAACGTTCCCGTTCTCAAGGACGGCCTTCGGCGAATCATCCTTTCTAAAAACCTCGGCGCTCTCTGGCCCCTTCTTTGCGCCTCTGCGTTTTGACCGGAACCCACCTCATTGTCCACGAACCACGTTTCGCCGTCCCGTATTACCGTCGCGTGCGTGCTTGGAACGCGGCCGGACGCCGTGAAGATGGCCCCGGTCGTCAAGGAATTCGCGCGCTTTCCCGATCAGGTGCGGCAGGTCGTCATCTCGACCGGGCAGCACCGCGAGATGCTCGATCAGGTGCTGTCCGTTTTCCAGATCAAGCCCGATCACGACCTGCAACTGATGCGCGACCGGCAAACCTTGAGCGATCTGACCGCCCGCGCGCTCACGTCATTGGTACCGCTGCTCGAAACCGAAAAACCCGATCTGGTGATCGCGCAGGGCGACACGACGACCACGTTCGTTGCCTCGCTTGCCGCCTTTTATGCGCGGGCAAAGTTCGGGCACGTCGAGGCGGGCTTGCGCACGGACAACAAATTCGACCCGTTCCCCGAAGAGATGAACCGGCGACTCACGACCCGGCTGGCGGATTTACACTTCGCGCCCACGACGCTCGCGGCCGAGAATCTGTTGCGCGAAGGCGTTCACGAAGCCCTGGTGCGCGTGACCGGAAACACAGTCGTGGACGCGCTGCGCCTGGTGGCCGGGCAAAGTTTCACCTTCGAGGACCCGGCGGTCGCCGAAGCCGTCGAGCGGCCGGGCCGCATGGTGCTTGTGACGGCCCACCGGCGCGAAAACTGGGGCGAGCCGATGCGGGCGGTTTGCGACGCGATTCTGAAAATAGTGGAGCGGTTCGCCGACGTTCACGTCGTTTTCCCGATGCACCGCAATCCGGTCGTGCGCGAGGTGGTCGAGCCGGCTCTGGGCGGCCACGAGCGGATTTTGCTGACCGAGCCGCCCGAATACGTTCCGTTCGTCCATTTGATGAAGGCATCCCACCTGATTTTGACCGACAGCGGCGGCGTTCAGGAGGAAGCGCCCGGTTTGGGCAAGCCCGTTCTGGTGCTGCGAAAAACGACCGAGCGGCCCGAAGGCGTCCATGCGGGTAACGCGCGCTTGGTCGGGACCGACACCGAAGTCATCCTTGCCGAAGCCTCGCGCCTGCTGTCCGAACCGGACGCCTACGCGGCCATGAGCCAGGCCGTTTCCCCCTACGGCGCGGGCGAGGCGGCCCGGCTCATCCGCGAATGGGTGTTTGAGACTTTCGCTATTTCTGCCGCCGCGTAAGGAAATCCCCGCTTGCATCTTCTTGAATCGGTCACGCTCGGACTCGTTCAGGGCCTGACCGAGTTTTTGCCCATTTCGTCGTCCGCGCACCTGGAAATCTTTCCCAAACTGCTGGGCTGGAACGATCCCGGCGCGGCCAACACGGCCGTGCTTCAGTTGGGCACGGTCGCCGCGCTCATTTTGTACTTTTGGAAAGACCTGAGCCGCATCACGGTTGCGTTCGTGCGCTCGCTGCGGCCGGGCAGTAAGGAGCGCGAGTCGGTTTCGGTCAACCTCGCCTGGGCCGTGATTGTGGGAACGATCCCGGTCGCGGTTGCCGGCGTGCTGCTGGAAAAGAAGATTGACACGGTTTTCCGCGATCCGCGCCTGACAGGGGCGATGCTGATCGTGTTCGCGCTCGCGCTCGCCGTGGCCGAAAAGATGGCGAAGCAGCGGCGGCAGATCGTGGACGTAAACAAAAAGGACGGCTGGATCGTGGGGGCCGCGCAGGCGATTGCGCTGATTCCGGGCGCGTCGCGGTCGGGCACGACGATCACCGCCGGTCTGCTGCGCAACCTGAACCGCGAGGCCGCCGCCCGTTTTTCGTTCCTGTTATCCGTCCCGGCCGTCGTCCTGTCCGGCCTGTACAAGATGAAGGACGTGGTTCGCCCGCATGCGCCGCTGCCCGGCACGCCGCCCACGATGACTTTGTCAACCGGCGACCTCGCGCTCGCCACGCTGGTTTCGTTCTTTGTCGGCTACGCATCCATCGCGTTTCTGCTGCGCTACCTGCGAACGAACTCGACGCTCGTTTTCGTCGTGTACCGGATCGCGGCCGGCGCGCTCATCCTTTACCTTGCCGCCAAGGGCTTTTTGCGCTAAACGCCCTTTCGTTTCGCGCCGCGCCCTCCGACAATGGCGGCAAGCCCGCACCGTAACCTGACCGGGTACACTCAGTCCCATCGGACCTGCCCCTCAGACCTGCCGGAAGGAGACGCGAAAACCATGGTGTTCGTCGTGCAAACGGGAAACGGAGACGTGATTGAGCGGATGTGGCGGCTCGTCGTGTCCGCCCGCGGCAACGCGGATGTGCCCGAAATGTGGCGTTTGACGCCCGACATTCTCGAAAGCGTGCGCGCCTTTTACCGCCTCGGCCGCCCCGCCGCCGTCCCCAAACCCTCGCCGCTCCCGCTGCCCGCCGCCGACGACGTGGTCAGTCGCTTCTTGGACATCCCCGTGGACCCCACCACGACCATGCCGCACCTGCTGTGCCGGCCCAACGTTGTGTACCACTTGTAACGTTCCGGTCAAAACGCAGAGGCGCAGAGAGGCGGAGGTTCGCAGAAAGGGAAGAAAGTTCTCCATCTTTCTGCGCGACATTCCCGATTTTCTCTGCGCCTCTGCGTTTTGACCGAGGTCCTACTTGACGATCTTGACCTGGGCGGCGTCCGTCAGTTCGATTTCGGGGCGGCCCCGAAATTCGCGCACGCGGCCGGTTACCGAAACCTTTTTGCCGTTCAGGGTGAGCAGGTCGGGGAACTTGGCGTAGTTCGACGGCTTGACCACGGCGGTGGCGGCTTCGCGGAAGTTCTTGGAAAAATTCAGGATCACGATGCCGTTGCCGTCCGCCACGTAGACTTTGGCGACCGTTCCCTCAAGCGTACTTTCCTTGCCCGACAATTTGCGCACGGCTTCCAGATGGTTCGCGGCCGTCGCTTTGGCGAGCGCGGGGTCGGTCGGGGCTAAGGTGACGAACGCGGTTTTGGCGGCGAGCGACGCCTGCGACTTTTGCGCGGGCCGGTCGGCGGCCTTTTCTTTTTGTGCGGCGGCGTGAGCGGCGACGACGCCCGCGCCCGGCCCGCTCCAAAATATGGCGGGCGCGTCGCAAACGGTAGCGAGCAGGGCGGCGGCGATAAGCGGCGCTTTTTTCCACAACGTTCGGTCCATGTTTTTCCCACAAATCCTTTCGGGTCTGACCTGAGTACGGGCAACCGGGCGGGTCTGGTTTCGTCGTTTTGCGCGCGCGGCTAATGCCCGTCGGCGAACAGGGCGGGCGTGCCGCCCGTGTGCCAGAAAACGACGGTGTCGGCCGGGGCGAAGCGGTTTTGCCGAACCATGTCGAGCAGCGCGGCGAAGGCTTTGGCGCTGTAAACGGGGTCGAGGAAAATGCCTTCGGTGCGGGCGAGCAGGCGGATCGCATCGTTCCCGGCCGGGGTCGGGTCGCCGTAGCGAGGCCCCATCCAGGCCATCGGGCACTCGATGTCGGCGGGAGCAAGATGAAGGTCCGCGTTCAGGCGGGCAGCGACCGCGTTTGCCAGGTTCGCCACGTCCGCGTTCCACGAAACGGTGTCCGGTTCGGCCACGCCGATGCCGATGACCTTCGCACCCAGGCCGAACAGCCGCGCGCCCACTTCAAGACCCGCCTGCGTTCCGCCCGAACCGGTTGCGACGACGAGGTGTGTGGCGTTTGGGCGCTGCGCGGCGAGTTCGCGGGCGGCGGCCACGTAGCCGGTCGCGCCGACCGCGTTCGAGCCGCCGATGGGAATCTGGTACGGGCGGCGGCCCTGCGCGCTCAGTTCGCCGGCGACGGTCTCGATCAAGACGGAAACGTTGGTTCGCGGTTCGGCGAAATGCAGGCGCGCGCCCAGCCAGTCGTCGAGGATCAGGTTGCCGGTGCGCTTGTTCGGCTCCGGCCCCCGCAGGCACAGGTGACATTCCATGCCGCGCATTGCCGCCACGGCGGCCGTTTGGCGGCAATGGTTGCTTTGCGCCGCGCCCGCCGTGATGAGAACGTCGGCTTTTTGCGCCTCGGCGTCGGCGACCAGGTATTCCAATTTGCGCAGTTTGTTGCCGCCGAGCGCAACGCCGTTCAGGTCATCGCGCTTGAGGAGCAGCCGGGGAACTTTGGTCGCGCCGCCGAGCCGTTCGCGCAAACGCGGCATCTCGTGAAGCGGCGTCGGGTGCAGGCCGAGCGGCACGCGGGGCAGGGCGTCAAGTGAATCGTCAGGCACGAACGATCATTCCATCGAAGGCTACCGCGACGCCGTGCGGAAGAAAGGCTTGAACCAGTTCTTCGTACAGCAGGCCGCCGTTGTGCGAAAAATGCGTGGCGACCACGCGTGTCGTGTCGGTGATCGCGCCGCCCGCGCGCAGTTCGTCCACCATGCGAAGCACGCCGTCCACGCCAAGATGGCCCCGGTTTGCGGAAGATTGGCCGCCGTAGGTGCAGTCGAGCAGGGCGATGTCGAGAGCGGGACCGTCGGCGAGTGCGGCAAGCGTCGCGTCGGGATACAGGCCGCTGTCGTGGCCGTAAAAGAGCGTTTTGTTGTCGCGGGCGCGCGTGACGCGCAGCAGAAGCGCGCCGGGCGCGTGGTCGGCCGGGAGCGGCAAAACGGTGTCGCCGGCCGGGGTCGTCACGGCTTGAAGCGGCTGAAGCGGCGGGCGCAAATCGAGGTTTCGCTTGGCCGGGTCCGGAAACACCGCGCCAATCATGTCCATGACCTCCTCGTTCCCGAACACGGCAATCGGGTTGGCGGGCGGCGTGTTGGTGAACGGGCTGGCGGCCCATTCCAATTCGCGGGGAACGATGTGGTCGCTGTGCTGGTGCGTGAACAAAAGCGTTCGCACCCGCGACAGGTCACGCCCCGTTCGCTGCATCTGGAGAACGGTGTCGGCGTTGAAGTCAATCTTCAGGTCGTCATCTACGAGCGCGCCGGAGCGGGCGCGCAGGTTCGGCCCGCCGCGCCGCCGGGCTTCCTGGCAGGCTTCGCAAACGCAAAAAGGGGCCGGCCAGCCTTCGGCCGCCGCCGTCCCCAGCAATAACAGTTCCATGCGGGCATTGTAGCGCAGGACTGTTAGCGCGCGGCGGCGAACCGCTTCCCGTTTCCGAAAGGAAAAACCATGCGCGTTCCCAAACTCGCCGACGAGCAAATTCAGCAGCAACTCGGCACGCTGACCGGCTGGCAAACAGCGCAACACGCAATCCGGTCCGAGCCGCTACTTCGCCCCGCGCCCCGCGTTAGCACGCACGCTCGCGATGGTGTCCTCGGTTACGGCGCGCTCGAAGGAGCGGAAGCCGGCCAGGCGAAAGCCGTGTTTTTTGGCGAGCCGTCCCATTTCCTCGGCCTGGGCGACACTGACTTCCTTGCCCAATGTGAACGACTCGTAGCGGCCGTCGAGCGCGAGCAGGATGGTTTCGCTCATGCAGGCGTAGGCGGTTTTGGCCGGAAAGCCGAAGTCGAAGTGGAAATCAAGGTCGGGGCCGGGCACGCTGACGATGCCGCCCTCGATCACCAGAACGTCCTTGCGCTCGCGGGCTACGCGGACCGACACGTCACGCGGCCGGGCAACGTCACACACGACCGCACCTTTTTTCAAGTGTTCGGGCAAAATGATCGCGTCCACGGCCGAAGTGACGGTAACGACAAGATCGGCTTCCTTCAAGCCCGCCGCGATGTCGGTGGTGACGCTCACCTCGGCGGTCGTGGCCGCGTCGGCGCGTAATTCGGCGGCGAGCGGCTGAAGACGGTCCTCGTCGCGTCCAATTAACGCCATTCGGCGGCACTCGCGGGCGAGCAGCGTGGCGCACGTACGGCCGATGCTGCCCGTCGCGCCAACGACCGCCACGGTCGCGGTTTCGAGCGGCGTGCCCATCAGGGCCAGGCCGCGCTTGGCCCCCTCGACGGCCGTCGCGGTCGTGTACGAGTTGCCGGTCGTAACGGCTATTTTGAGGCTTTTAGCAACCGTCACGCCGCCGTCGCCGACCACGGACGTGAGCGCGCCCAGGCCGACGATGCCCGCGCCCAGGTCTTCGGCGATCTTGCCGCAGACGATGAGTTTTTCGTAAACCTCGTCGGCGGGCTTCGTCAGCAACTGCATCGGCGTTAGCGGGCAGGCGATGAACCAGCCTTCCGCCTCCTCGCCCGTGCCTTCCGAGCGAATACCGGTGATGTGCGAAACGGCCTTGGGCGACATGAACCGCAGTCCTTTTGCCACGACGACTTCGGGCAGGAACTTGGCGAACGGGTACTTGCGGGCCACGTCGCGGCGCACGTTAATGGGGTGGATGACAAAGGCGAATCGCTGCAAAAAGGGCCTGCTTTCACTAACTGCCCTGAAGGGGCAAAACATTGGGCTTCCAGTCCAGGCGGTTGAGGAGGTCCAGGTATTCGGCCTCCGTCAGCGCCTTGCCGCCGTTCAGGGCGACGAGAACGCCTTCGAGGACGTTGGTGCCCGGCGAGCGCGCACCGAAGCGCGGCGTGCTCGTGATGAGGAGCGACGCGCCGCGCGCCGTTAACTCCTCCACGTCCTGCGCGGTGGTCGTGTTGGTGAGGACGACCTTGCCGGCCAGCGGCTTTCCGTCCGGGGCGGGCAGAAAGCGGCGGATCAGGTGAAAGTCGCCGGCCAGCACGTCGGCCCAGTCGAACCATTTGCCCCATTTGGGCGTGATGGCTTCCTGCTTCTCGCCGGTGGGATAAAGAAGCGAAAAAGGCGCCTGCGTGAGGACGGGGAGCAGCGTGCGCGCGAGGGCCTTGTGCGCGCCCCACGAGCGAATCGGGGCCGGCACGCCGAGCGCGAACATCAAATCGCCGAAAATGACCTTTCCGTTCTGCTCGACAAGGGCCTCGCTCATGCCGAAGCGGTCCACGCCGCACACCATCAGCGTCTTTTTAGCGGCGAAATCCACCACGCCGTTTTTGGCGAGCCAGCGGACGGTTTCGCGCTCCAGCGTATTTTTCAAGCCGCTGCCGTCCACGACCGGCGTTTTGCTCACGCCTTTGATGAGCCGCCGGGCGTCCCGGAACTCGTACCGCTTTCCGCCCGACCACAGATAACGATCAATGCCGCCCAAACATAGCGCGTCCACGGTTCCGTCAAGTTCGAGCAAAAGGGCATGGTACTTCTCGTAATCGCCGTCCGTGCCGACCCGGCTGATCCCGAACGATTCGCCCAAAAACTCGGCCGTTTCGGCGAAGTCGCGCTTGCTTGATCCGAGCGACACGCTGACGACTTTTTTCATTTTCTATGCTTTCTATGCTGCCAGCCGCTCGACGGTCGTTTTAGGAAGCAAAATGTTTACCTCGCCAATAGTCGCGTGGCCCGGCTCGTCGTGCGTGACGTTGACGCTCGCCGCCGCGCAGCCGTAGCGAACCGCCTCCACCACGTCGCCGCTTCGCTCGAAATGGGCCGCGAACGCGCCGACCAGGGTTTCGCCACACCCGGTCGGGTTGAAGTGGCTGACGATGGGCGGCTTGATGCGAAACGCCGCGCCGGTTTCGTTCACGAGCAGCGCGCCTTCTTCCGCAAGCGTCACGCACACGTTGCCGACCCCGTTTTCGTTTATCAGCCGCCGCGCCTCGCCGACGATGGCTGAGTCGTACTGCATCGAGCGTTCGGTTCGCAGTTGGAAGGTTTTGAGGTTGGCGCGCAGAAACCACGCGCCTGATTCGATGGCCGCTTCCAGCGCGTCCCCCCTCAGGTCAGCGGCCACGCGCTTGTTTTGGGCCTTCGCAACAGCGAGCGCGCGCCGGAACAGATCAGTGGACGCGCCGCGCTGACCGTCGCCGGCAAGCAACAGGTTCGCGCCGGGCAGATGCCGCTCAACGGCCGAAAGGAGTTTGTCGGCCTCCGCGCCGGTCACGGTCGGCGCGCCTTCGGGCACCTCGGTGACGACGCCCTTTTCACGGTCGAGCAGCAAAAAGTCGCCCCTCGTGCCGGCCTCGTCTGCAATCAAGGTGAGGACGTGGGGAATGTCCTGCCGGTCCAAACAATCGCGCAGCAGTGCGCCCAGATGACCGCCCGCGAAGCCGAGCGCGAGAACGTCGGCCTTGAGCAGCCGGGCGACATTGGCCGCGCGCAAACCCGCCCCGCCCGCGTAGGTCGTGACGCGCATCGGCTTTTGCGGCTCGCCGGCCACGAACTGCTCGACGAGCGCGACCCGCTCCAAAACCGGGTTGGGGGCTAAAACCAGGATCATTTCGTGGCGAGTGTACCGGCGGCCCGGAGCGAAGTCAAGACAAACCGGGCTTGCCCGGAACGCGGCGGGCGCACTCGGCGCACAGGTAATCCAGCGCGCCCAGCAGTCGCGGCAAATCGCTGAGGGCGAGCAGGTCGGTCTCGTGGACTTCGCCGGTTTGCACCAGTTTATAAAACTGCCAGACCTGCCCGTTGCTCACGATGCCGAACACGGCGTCCAGGTCGTGCCCTGCCTGACGATTGTTATCGCGGCAGGCGACCATCTCGGCCAGGCACTGCGCCCGGCCGCGCTCGAAGTCGTCGCGCTTGGCCTCGACCGCGCACAGCAGCGGCGTGGTCAGGTAGGCGAGGCGGGGCGCGATCAGGTAATCGGCCACGCCAGTCAGCGTATCCGTATTCAGGACGGCGGCTTTCCAAACTTTGAGGTTCGCGTGCTGCGAAACGGTCTCGGCGAACAGGGCGTCAATCAGCAACGTCTTGGCCTGCTCCGTGGTCTGTGTGTCGAAGGCTTCGAGGCGGCGCAGGTGCGTTTGAAGGGCGTCGCTGGGCGGGCGCGGCGGCGCCTGAAGGTCCCACGCAAGCAGATCACCCTGCCCCAATAACTGCAAAGCGTCCCGCAGCGTCATGCCGGAAAAGTTGCGCTTCATCTTAACTTTGCAAACAGGCGAACGCCTGGCGCGCGGCCTCTTTGGCGGTGGCGAAGTCTTCGGGGGAAAAGGCGGCCGACAGGAAAGCGGACTCGAACTGCGACGGGGGCAAATACAGGCCGCGTTCCATCAAGGCCCAGAACCAGCGGCCGTATTTTTCCGTATCGGCCGTTTTCGCGGAGGCATAATCGGTGACGGGCTGGTCGGTGAAGAAAACGGTAATCATCGAACCGATCTGGTTCACCGTGACGAGCACGTCCGCGTCGCGCGCGCTTTGCCGGAACGATTCGGCAAGATCGGCGACCTGCTCTTCGAGGTAGGCGTAGGGCGGAGTGGCGCGCAGTTTGGCGAGCATCGCGCGGCCGGCGGCGACGGCGAGCGGGTTGCCGGACAGGGTTCCGGCCTGGTAAACCAGCCCGACCGGCGCGACCACGTCCATGATGTCGGCCCGGCCGCCGTAAGCCGCGAGCGGCAGGCCACCACCCAGGATTTTGCCCAGCGCGGTCAAGTCAGGTGTGACGCCGAAGCGTTCCTGCGCGCCGCCGTAGGCAAGCCGGAAGCCGGTCATCACCTCGTCGAACAGCAGCAGCGCGCCATGTTTTTGCGTAATTTCGCGCAGCCCTTCAAGGTATCCCGGCTTCGGAACGACGCAGCCCATGTTGCCGGCCACAGGTTCAAGGGCGACGCAGGCGATGTCCTTCCCGCGCGCGGCGAAGAGTTCGCGCACCGCCTCCAGATCATTGTAGGGAAGCGTGAGCGTCGCGGCGGTCACGGATGCGGGCACGCCCGCGCTGTCGGGCAGGCCGAGCGTGGCGAGGCCGCTCCCCGACTTGGCGAGAAGGGCGTCGGAGTGGCCGTGGTAGCAGCCCTCGAACTTGACGATCAGGTCGCGGCCGGTGAAACCGCGCGCGACGCGCAGAAAACTCATCGCGGCCTCGGTGCCGCTGTTAACCAGGCGGACCTTTTCCACGCCAGGCACGGCCGCGATGATTTCGCGTGCGAACAGCATTTCCTGCTCGGTGCTCGCCCCGAACGTCGTCCCGTTTTGCAAGGACGCGCTGATTGCCGACAAAACGCTCGGCTCGGCGTGCCCAAAAATCAGCGGCCCCCACGAGCCGACGAAATCAAGGTAGCGATTGCCGTCCACGTCGAACAGGTATGGACCCTCGCCGCGCTCGATGAAGATCGGCCCGCCGCCGACGGACTTGAAGGCGCGAACCGGCGAGTTCACGCCGCCCGGAATCACCTCCTGCGCGGCGGCGAACAGCGCCTCGCTCTTTTCGCGCCGCAACGCCCCATGCCCGCCGTGAGTTCTCATGGTTTTCAGTCTACCGCGCCGCTTGCCGAGGAAATCGGCTGTTCTTCGTTCGGTGCTGTGGACGTTGTTTTTCTGCGTTGCCAAACAAAATGCTGGCACTGCGGCACTAACAGGGCGTGGACGTGAAACCGGACTCCCAACTCAAACGGCTGCTGGACGCACACGGCGACCGCGTATTTCGCCTGTGCCTTCGCCTTACTGGCGGCTGCCACGCGGAAGCGGAAGACCTGGCGCAAGAAACCCTGCTCGCGGCACTGAAGGCGCTGCCTCGATTCGGCGGTCGTGCCCGGCAAAGCACCTGGCTGCACGCTATCGCAGTAAACCTTTGGCGCAAACACCAAGCGCGACGCGAACCGGCGACGCTCGCGCTGCATGAAAACGATCAGCCACTACCGGACGGCGCTGCGAGGCAGCTCCTGCGTCTTTCGCTCGACGAGGCGATTGCCTCGCTTCCCGACCCGCTCCGCGAGGCGTTTGTTCTGGTGAAAGCCGAGGGATTAACGCACCGCGAAGCGGCGCAGGTACTCGGCATTCCGCAAGGAACGGTTCAAACGCGCGTTCATGACGCCATCAAACGGCTCCGCGTTCTTCTTGCTGACTGGAACGGAAAAGGAAACGAACGATGAACTGCGACGTTCTGCTCGACGGCACGCTTTCTGACCTGCTCGACGGCGCGCTTGGCCCCGTAACCAAGTGGCAAGTTCGGCGGCACATGGCCCACTGCCCGGTTTGCCGGCGCGAGATGCAGGCGCTGCGCCACTTCGGCGATACAGCGCGCGCATGGCACAGCGGCACAGAGTTGCCCATCGCGCTTCGGGGCAGAATTGCCACTCGTCTTCCCATCAAGCAGCCAGGCCGACTGCGCGTCGGTGCGGCTACGGCAGTTCTTGCGCTGCTTTGTCTGACTTTCGTGACGTTCGGGCTGCCGCTCGTTCGGCCGATGCCCTCTTTTGCTCAGGTACGGGCAGCCACCGCGCACTTTGAAACGGTGCAGTGGCGAGAAACATTTGTGCTTTACGAAAAGGGACAGCGAGTCGGCTCCACGACCATCGCCCACGCGGTGCGGCGCGATCCCCCCGCGTGGGCAAGGCATCTGGTAGCCGCTGAAAACCGTCAAGCGTTGGGCGAAGAAGACTTCCGTGCCGTGGCAACTCCGGCGGGCGATTTTATTTACAACCGGGAACAGCACGCGGTGCGTATCCTTCCCAATCGCCAAACGGCCGAAAAATTTCTTGACGACCTTCACCAAATGGTCTTTTCAGGGATGCCGGGGCAGAAGACGGAGCGTTCCTGGGATTGGCGGAACGGTCGAAGGCTGCTGCGCTACGAGGTAGATTGGACGCCGGAGCCGGGACTGCACCTACACTCGATCTGGTGGGCCGACCCCGAAACGCGGCGATTGGTGCGGCGGGAAACGAGGGCCGTAAACGAACAGCGCAAACGCACCGAAGTCACGGTGGCGGACGGCTACCAGTACGACAAGCCGATTACCCAAAGCACGTTTGACACCACTCCGCCGCCAGGAGCAGCGGAGCGCTCCTTCAACCTGCCCTGAGACTTCTGAATCGCTCAGCCCCCGCTGCCGCTTGCAGCCGTTGCCGCCGCATTGCTCGCGCGGCTTTTGGGGACGACGGCTTGCGCGCCGGGGTTGTTGAGCACGAAGACGCGGCGGCGGGTGGACGTGAGGACCGCACCCGCGTCGTCAATGGCCTCGGCCTCGACAAGGTACTCGCCGTCCGGGACCGTGGTTGTATCCCAGGTGAAGGAAAACGGGCTGCTGTTGGTGACGCCCTTCGGGATGCCGTCCACGCCCCAGCGCACGAAGGCGACGTTTCGGCGGTCGGTCGGGGCCGCGTTGATCGTGATACTGCCCTCGACGAGCGGGACGCGGCCGGCTTTGGCGGCGGCAAGACGCGTCAGGCGGTAACTCTCACTCGCGCGCGCGGCGAGCAGGGCCGACGTGTCGGTTTGCAGCACGGGCAGGCGCAGGCGAAACGCGGTGACGCCGCGCGCGGCCGTGCGCTTGCTGTTCTGCGCCCGCCACACGCGGGTCAGGCCCGGCCCGGTGAAGGCGTCGAGGCGCAAACCGATCAGGGTCGGCATCGGCTCCCAGGCCGGGCTGTTGTCAATTTGAACGTCCACGAGCGCGCCGGGAATGCTGCCGTTCGCGTCGGGCGCGGACAGGTTCACCATGTCGCGGAACAGGGGCGGGCGGCCTTCCAGGTCGCGCGTGCGCGTGCGGCCGGGCTGGCCCAAAATCATCACCATGGCCGCTCCGGCCTCCTCGGTGCGCGCGTTGTGCCACGCGGGCGTGATCTGGAAGCCGCCGCGCCGCTCCCGGCCCTCGCCTTCGGGCAGGGCGGCGTCAATCGGCGCGGTCCCGACGGTGATAACGCCGGTGTGGGCCGTGTTGAGGCGGCCGACGCCCGTGTAGGCCGTGCCGTCGAAGCGGCCCACCCCTTTGACGGCCTGCACGACGTTCGTCACCGCCTGCTTCGTGCCGTCGGCGAAGGTGGCCGTGACTTCGCCGCCCGCCCGATTCTCGAACGTCACCTCGGTCAGTGCGTTTTTGGGGCGGCGTACGAGGATGATCAGGGTTTCGCCCGGCTTGCCGGTAGGCCGAAAGGTTTCCGGGAGCGGGACCAGGCGGCCGGTGCGAGTTTCGAGAAAAACCGGGTTGCCGACGAACGGGGCCAGGCCGCGAAAAAACGGCGAGCCGGCCGGAATGTCGGTGAAAATGCCCGCGCTGCCGGCGACGTGCCCGCCGTACCCTTTGTTGACCGGCCCGGCGAACTCGCGCGGCTGAACGGCGAGCGTGAGCGGCGCGTGCAGCGTGGGGTCCTGCCCGCCGGTGCGAATGCGCAGGCCGTGAACGGCGGTCGCGGCGACCGTGCCCGGTTCGGCGTAGTTCGCGGCAAGGTAGCCCTCGGCAACCGTGGTCGCGGGCGCGTTCACCCGGCCAAGCAGACGCCACGTATTTCCCCCGTCCATCGAGACCTGGACCGCGCCGTCCTTCGCGTTCACGATGCGCAGCCGGTGCAGTTCAACCCAGTCGTTTTGCGTTACTTCCGCAGCCGGGTCCTGCGGCCAGGCAGCCACCGCCGCGAAGGCGGGGCCGAAAAACGCGACGCCCGCCGCCGCCAGCGAGCACAACACGGGCCGTAGCGCCGCGCGCCGGAAACGGCGGTAATTCATGCTTGTCATGGTACAGCGGGCGTTCGGACCGGGCAACGCGCGCGCGAGCACCGCTGGTCAGTGGCCGTCCAACTTCTCCTTTGGCACGGAAATTCGGGCCGCCGGGCCGGTGCTCCAACGGGGTTTTTCGCGCAGCGACGCCCACGTTTGGCCCGCGTCGGTCGAGTAGTTCACGTCCTCGCGGGCGAACTGAACGGCGTAGGCGACGCGCGCCTCATTCGTCGTGTTTTCGCCGCTGCCGTGGACGGTCAGACGCGAAAAGGCCACGCAGTCGCCAGGCCGCATCACGAGGGGCACGAAGTCGTTCGGCTCGAACGTGACCGCCTTGTGGCCGTCGCCATCGGGCGAAAACGCGGGCAGGGTTCCGTTTTCGTGCGAGCGCGGCACGATCTGAAGGCAGCCGTTTTCGGTCGTCATCGGCGACATGGCGAACCATAGATTGATGCCCGGCCCGTCAAAGCGCGTGTACTGGTTGTCCTGATGGAAGTGGAATCGCCCGCCTCCCCCACCCGACTTGACGGCCGTGAAGGGCAGGTACAGCGTTGCCTCGCCGCCGCCCATCAGCGCGCCGGCAATCGCGCGCAGGTTCAGGCTGTTCACGAAAGCGTCGAGGGCGCTTCCGGCCAGGTACTCGCTGCTTTGCTTGAGTTTGGTCGTGCCCAGGCCGATCACGTCCATGATGTGCATCACCTCGGCGCGCAGGGCGTCGGCGGCTTCGGGCGCGATCAAGCCGGGCAGCACGACGTAGCCCTCGCGCTGGTAGTCGGCGACGGCGTTTGGCGGCAAGACCGCGTCGGCTGAACCAACCGGGTCTGCGGCCGGAATCGTAGTGGATGTCATCGAAGCGTTCTCCTTTCGGGAAAAGCGTGCGCCGAAGTGTTCGGCGCGGGCCTGCCCCATCCCTGCGTCACACCGCGCCCGGCCCGTATAATCAAGCCATGAGCACCGCCGATTCGCCCGACACTCCCCCGCCGCCCATGCTTCCCGTGCGCCCCGCCCCGTTACCCGCCCCGCCCGCGCCGCACGCACCCGAAGAACCAACCGTTCAGGTCACGTTCGCCCTGGAGCCGCGCGACCTGGACGCCTTCCAAAATCAGGCCCTGAAACGTCAAGGCAGCAAACTGTGGTGGGTACTTGTGGTTCTGGCCGTCCTCATTGGCGCGGCGAGTGCCATTCCTCAACTCACCCGTCATTCGACGAATCGCCCCGCGCCACGATTCGACGTTACCGACGCTCTTTTGACCTATGCGTTGCCGGTCGCACTGCTCCTCCTGTTTTACTTTTTCTTCTACAAGCAGCAGCATTCGCGTAAAAGGCATGACCAGACCGGCATGTACGAGCCGCGCACCATTGGCTTGAGCCAGACGTACCTGCACTCAACGGACAAGCAAGGCGAGGGCAGAGTGCGCTGGAACGCCGTCAGAACCGTGGACCGAGGTAAGCAGCACACCTTTGTTTCGCTAACCAACAACACCGGCTACGTCGTCCCCGACCGCGCCTTTTCGAACGACGCAGCCGCCCTCGCCTTTTACGAGCAGGCCGTCGCGTACTGGCGAACGGCAACGAACGCGGTTTGAGGTGCGCGCGGCACGGGGTGCCCGGCGGCTGAAGCCGCGGGCAACAAAAACACCAAGCCTCCTGCGGAGGCTGCCGACCCGATCTACCGAACAGCCCTCCCCAGTCTCCGCAGGAGACTTCGTGCCTTTGTAGCCCGCGGCTTCAGCCGCCGGGCGCTTTCTTGCACGCCCGGACGAGACGCCGCTCGCCGTGCTATACTTGGGGGCGTCACCCCGGCCGGCATTTGCGGCCCTTTTTCGTTCTCGTTCGGAGGCTTTTTCTCGTGGCGGACCTGGTTTACATCAACGGCGACTTCGTGCCCAAGTCGGAAGCGACGGTTTCGATTTTCGACCACGGCTACCTGTACGGCGACGGCGTGTTTGAGGGTGTGCGCATGTACGACGGTCGCGTTTTCCGGCTCGATCCGCACCTGGACCGGCTTCTTTTCTCGGCCCGCGCGCTCGGCTTCCGCGTGGAAAAGATGACGCGCGACGGTTTGCGGGCGGCCGTGCTCGACTTGTGCCGGCGCAACGATCACGCAAACGGCTACATCCGCATCACGCTGTCGCGCGGGACCGGGCTGGGCCTGGACCCCGCTCACATTGACCTGACGCCGCGCCTGGTCATCTCCACGCAGCAACTCGCCCTGTACAAGCCCGATCTGTACGAGCGCGGCCTGACGATGATTACCTGCGCCACGCGCGTGCCGTCCCCCGACGCGATTGACCCGCGCATCAAGGGAACGGGCAAGTACCTCAACAACATTCTGGCGAAGATGGAGGCCAACCGGGTCGGCGCGGGCGAGGGCTTGATGCTCAACCAGCAGGGCCATGTCGCCGAGGCGACCGGCGACAACGTGTTCGTGGTCAAGGACGGCCAGATTTCCACGCCGCCGCCCTCCGCTGGCTGCCTCAAGGGAATCACCCGGCAGGCCGCCCTGGAACTCGCCACGCAACTTTCGCTGCCCGTGCGCGAGGAAAACCTGACGCTGTATGACGTGTACACCGCCGACGAGTGCTTTTTGACCGGCACGGCTGCCGAGATCATCCCGGCCGTCGCCCTGGACGAACGCTCCATCGGAACCGGCAGGCCCGGCGACGTGACGCGCCGCTTGATCGCCGCCTTCCGCGCCCATACCGCCGAAGCCGGCACGCCGCTCGCCTGACCCGCGTTTCCATGACGACGCAGCCCGCCGCCAAGCCGGACGCGGACGACAGCGGCCTTGAAGTCGCCGTGACCGAGGTCGCGCACGCCTTTGACGAGGCCGGGCAACTGTCGCGGCGCGTGGTTTTCGGCTCGTTCGTAAACATCCTGGCTTACCTGGGCGAAGTGTTCGTGCTGCTGGGGCAAACGCTAAGAGGCTTTCGGCGCGGCGTCCACGCGGGCGACCTGGTGCATCAGATGGCCGTAATCGGGGTGGAAAGCATCCCCATCGTGCTGCTCACGACCGGCTTTTCCGGGGCCGTCTTCGCGCTGTATTCGGCGTCCGTGCTGGTCGGCTACGGGGCATCGTCGTTCGTGGGCGGCATCGTCGGGCTTGCCATCGCGCGCGAAACCGCCCCGATCCTGACTGGCATCATGCTGGCCGCCCGCTCCGGCAGCGCGATGACGGCCGAGATCGGCTCGATGAAGGTGTCGGAGCAGATTGACGCGCTGCGCTCGATGGCCGTATCGCCGACCGAGTATCTGGTTGCGCCCCGGCTGCTCGCGTGCCTGCTAATGTTGCCCGTGGTGTGCGTGCTGGCCGACCTGGTTGGGGTGATGGGCGGCGCGCTTATCGCGCAAACGCAGGGTGTGCCCATACAGACGTTTTTCTCGTCCCTGCGCCAGCAACTCGACCCGAACGGCAAGGATGTGTTGCAGGGGCTGATCAAGACCGTTGTTTTCGGTGCCATCATCGCCTGTGTCGGGTGCCGCGAAGGGCTGCAAACCGACGGAGGCGCAAGCGGCGTGGGCCAGAGCACGACGCGCTCCGTTGTGATCAGCATCGTGCTGATCTTCATCGCCAACTTCATCCTGTCGTTCCTGATGATCAACGGCTGATCCCCCTTCCGGTCCCGGCGTGCCCCCTGAACGTAACCGAACGAACGGGACGCGGGGCAGGCGGCACGGTAAACTACCCTTGTCGTGCCCGCTGCTGTAAATACCGCCGCCCCCGTTCCGCCGCCCCCCGCTTTCCCCGCCGCTTCCGGAAGGCCCAAGATTGACGTTCGTAATCTTCATTACGCGACCGACGACGGGCGCACGATCCTTGACGGTATTTCGTTCGCGCTGCGGCCGGGCGAGATTTTGTGCGTAATGGGGTTGTCGGGCGGGGGCAAAAGCACGCTGCTGCGCTGCATCGCCGGCCTGGCGAAGCCCGAAAACGGCCAGATTTTCATTGACGACGACGAGATCACGGCTTTGTCCGAAAACGAACTGGCCCGCGTGCGCGCCCGCATGGGCGTGGTTTTCCAGTACGCCGCCCTGTTCGACTCGATGACCGTTTTTGAAAACATCGCGTTCGGTATTCAGCGCGGCCCGCGACGGCGCGAAAATCGCAAAATCGGCCGCATTGAGTTGATCCGCCGAGTCGCCGCCGGGCTGCGGCAGGTAGGTTTGCCGGGCACGGAACGGCGGATGCCGCCGGAACTGTCGGGCGGGATGCGACGGCGCGTCGGGCTGGCCCGCGCGCTCGCCACTGACCCCGACATCGTGCTCTACGACGAGCCGACATCGGGCCTTGACCCGGTCACGGCGGCCAGCATTGACGACCTGATCGTGCGCACGCGCGACGAGCGCAACGTCACCAGCATCGTGGTTTCGCACGACATGGGTTCGATTTTCCGCATCGCCGACACCGTTTTGATGCTCTACGAAGGCAAGGCCGCCGTGTACGGCACACCGGACGAGGTGCGGGCGAGCACAAACCCGGTCGTGCGCCAGTTCATCGCCGGCGAAACCAGCGGGCCGATCCAGGTTCGCCGTTAACGCATCGCGGCTTTTGCAAGCAGGAGTTTTTCTTCGTTGACCCGACAAACCCGCTACAACATCGAGGTCGCGGTCGCCGTTCTTATCGGCATAGCCGCCCTGATCGGCATTGGGCTGTACCTGAGGGGCGTGTACAGCTCGGCCAAGACCTACGCTTTTTCCGTGGACTTCAAGAACGCGCGCGGCGTCACGACCGGCGCGGCCGTGCAGATGGCCGGCGTTCAGATCGGGCGCGTCGAAAGCGTGAACCTTACCCCAGAAAACGTCGCCCGTCTGCGGCTTCGCGTGGACGGCAAGTACCCCATCCCCAACAAGGCGCGCTTCACGATTGCCACCGGCCTTCTGGCCTCGACCGCCATCGTCAACGTGGACCCCGCTCCCGGCGGCAGCCAGATCGTGGACAACGAGCCGAAACTGACCGGAACCGATGCGCCCAACATTGACACCGCCGTCGCCCAGGGTCAGGAAATCTTAATGTCGGCGACCAAGATCACCCGCGTGCTCGAAAAGTTGATTACCAGCCCGCAAAACCAGCGCGATCTGGAGCGCACGCGCGAAAGCCTGGCGCGCACGACGCAAAACCTGGCCCGCGCGAGCGAGTCCTTGCCGCGCCTGGTTCGCAGCGTCGAGCAGCAGGAGGTTTCGCTTGCCCGGCAGGCCCAGGAACTGGCCGCCGATCTGCGCGCGGCGGGCGCGAGCGCGCCCCGCATCGCCCGCAACATCGAAGGGTTGAGCGGCGACGTTCGGGGCGTTTTGAGCGAGAACCGCGCCTCCCTGCGCGAGGCGGCCGACAACATCGCCGGCACGACCTCGGCAATTCGCGGCCTGACCGATCAGATCAACGACGAGATCAAAACCGGCAACTTGAAGCAGAACCTGGCCGCCACGAGCGACAACCTGCGCTCGATCTCGCAGCGATTCGACGCCATCGCCGCCAACTTCGAGCGGCTGTCCGGCGACCCGCGCCTGACCGCCGACCTGCGTGAAACGCTGACCAACGTGCGCGATACGTCCGCGTCGGTGCGCAACCTGGCCTCGCGCATCGAGACGATCCGCATTCCCGGCGAGCGCCGCCCGCGCGCCACCAGCGGCGGCACGCCCGCCCCGCCGCCCGCGCCGCGCCCGGCCCCGTCGTCTCTGCTGACCGAGCCGGGCATTGTACTCGACAGCGTATTCGACACGAACGCCGAGCGCGTCCGCCTGGACGCGAACTTCACCTTGCTCGGCGCGCAAGGCCGCTTTTACCGGGCCGGTATCTTCGACCTGACCGAGCGCAACCGGCTGAACCTGCAACTGGGTCAGCCCGTTCTGGGCGGCCGGTCCGCCTTGCGTTACGGTTTGATCCGTGGCAAACTGGGCGGGGGATTGGACACGCGCGTCGGCCCACTTTTCGTGCGCGCCGACCTGTACGACCCCAACCGTTTGACCCTCGATCTGCGCGCCCGCGCACGCGTTTCCGACACCACGAGCGCGCTTTTCGGCCTCGAATCAGCGGGCAGCGACAACCGCGCGACCATCGGCGTGCAGATCAGCCGCTGAAGAATTGAAAGGCAGAAACCCATGAAAATCATTTTGCAGCAGGACATTGAAAAAATCGGCAAGGAGCACGATGTCGTGACGGTCGCCGACGGGTATGCGCGCAACTATCTGTTCCCGCGCAGCCTCGCGGTCGAGGCCAAGGGCGGCGCGCTCAAAAACCTTCAGATGCGGCAAGCGTTGGAGGAGCGGCGGGCCGAAAAACTGAAGACGCAGGCCGACCAGGCGGCGATTCAGTTGACGGATAAAACGGTTCGCATCGAGGCGCGGTCGGGCGCGAACGACCGTCTTTATGGCTCGATCACGTCGGGCGACGTGGCCGAGGCGATCAAGAAGAATCTGGGCGTGAGCGTGGACCGGCGCAAGGTGCAGCTCGCCGACCCGATCAAGGCGATGGGCACGTACACGGTGGGCGTCAAACTCCACCGGGACGTGACCGTGCCGCTCACGGTCGAAGTCGTCAAGGCAGCGGCGGCAGCCTAACAAACTGCCGTGGCGCTGGAGCGTTGGGGCGACGGTCCCGGCAGTGGCGGTGGCCGGGGCGAATTTAGGGGGCGAAGCGGCGGCAATCAGCCACCGTCTCGCCCCCTTTTCGACCGTTTGCCACCGCAAAACATCGAGGCCGAGCAGGCCGTGCTGGGCGCGATGATGTTGGGCGAGCGCGCGGCGGTCGAAAAGGCGCAGGAGATGCTGCGTCGTGAGGATTTTTACCGCGAAGCCCACGCGCATGTTTTCGACGCCATGCTCGGTCTGACCGAAAAAGACGAGCCGATTGACGCGATCACGCTGAAAGACGAACTGGTCCGCAAAGGGCAGTACGACGCCATCGGCGGCGCGGCGTATTTGATGGCCCTCATGGACGTGACGTTCACGACCGCCAACGTCGGTTATTACGCCAAGATCGTTCAGGAAAAGGGCCTGCTGCGCCGCCTGATCGAGGCCGCGTCCCAGATTTCGGGCCTGGCCTACGGCGACGTGGACGACGTGGACACGGTCGTGGACCAGGCGGAGCGCACCATCTTCGAGGTGTCCGCCAAGCGCACCACGCAGTTCTTTTTTCCGCTGCGCCCCCTGCTCAACGAGGCGTTCGAGAAGATTGACACCCTGTACCACGAAAAGGGCGTCACGACCGGCGTGGACACGGGCTACAACGACCTCAACTACATCACCAGCGGCCTGCAAGACGGCGATTTAATCATCATTGCCGCGCGTCCCTCGATGGGAAAGACAAGTTTGGCACTTGGTATAGGCCAAAATGCGTCTTTAAGAGCAAACAAGTCGGTTGCCGTGTTCAGTTTGGAGATGAGCAAGGAGCAGTTAGTTCAGCGCATGATCTGCTCCGAGGCGAAGGTGGACGCGCACCGGCTGCGCACGGGCTACCTGCACGACGAGGACTGGACACGCATCGCCGAGGCCGTGCAGCGGCTGTGGGACGCGAACCTGTTCATCGACGACTCGACGGACCTGAGCGCCCTTGAAATGCGGGCCAAGTGCCGCCGGCTGCGCGCCGAGCACGGCCTGGACCTGGTCATCGTGGATTACCTCCAACTCATGCGCGCGCACCGGCAGACCGGCGCGAACCGCAACGAGGAAATCACCGAGATCGCGCGCGGCTTGAAGCAGTTGGCGCGCGAAATGCGCGTGCCGGTCATCGCGCTTGCCCAGTTGTCACGCGCGGTCGAGCGGCGTGAAGACAAGCGGCCGATGCTTTCTGACCTCAGAGATTCCGGTTCGATCGAAGCCGAGGCGGACGTGGTCGGGTTCATCTACCGGCCCGCCTATTACGAGCGCAAGGAGGCCGTGTCGCAGGAGAACGAGGACAAGGCGGAGCAGGAGCGTGCGCCGGGCGAGTACGGCGGCGAGGAGGCTGAAATCCTCATCTCCAAGCAGCGCAACGGGCCAACCGGGGTGGTGAAACTCTCCTTCATGCCCAAGTTCGCGCGCTTCGACAATCTGGCCGTCGGGTTTGAGGGAGAGGATTCGGTTTTTTGAAGGTCCTCGTCGTGGGCGGCGGCGGGCGCGAGCACGCGCTGTGCTGGAAACTGGCCCAAAGCAGCAAGGTCCGCAAGCTGTTCTGCGCGCCCGGCAACGCGGGCACGGCGGCCCTCGCCGAAAACGTCCCCCTTGACGTTGATGACATTGCCGGTTTGGTAGCGTTCGCCGAGCGGCAGGCGATTGACCTCACCGTCGTGGGGCCGGAAAAGCCGCTGATCGCCGGCATCGTGGATGCTTTTGAGGCGAAGGGGCTGCGCATTTTCGGCCCGGCCCGCGAGCCGGCCCTGCTCGAAGGCTCCAAAGCGTACGCCAAGGGCATCATGCTGCGCGCGAACATTCCGACCGCGCCCTTCGCTGTGTTCGACGACGCGCACGCGGCCCGCGCACACCTGAAGCGCCAATCGTTCCCGCTGGTAATCAAGGCGAACGGCGAGGCGGCCGGCAAGGGCGTGTTCGTGGCGCGAACTTTGGACGAGGCCGAGACTGCCCTTCACGACCTGATGGAGCGGCGCGTGTTCGGGGCGTCCGGCGACCGCGTGGTGATCGAGGAGTGCTTGACCGGCGAGGAGGTCAGCGTGATGGCCTTTTGCGACGGCGACACCGTGGTACCGATGGTCGCCGTGCAGGATCACAAGCGCGTTTTTGACGACGATCAAGGGCCGAACACGGGCGGCATGGGGGCGTACGCGCCGGTCCCGGCCGTGTCGCGTTTAGTTTTTGAGGAAATCGTCGCCACGATTCTGCGCCCCGCCGTGGATGCGATCCGCGAAACGGGAATTCCCTACCGGGGCGTGCTGTACGCGGGCGTGATGCTGACGGAAAACGGCCCGATGTGCCTTGAGTTTAATTGCCGCTTCGGGGACCCGGAAACGCAGGTCGCTCTGCCTCTGCTGACGACCGATCTGCTGGACATCCTGAACGCGGTCGTGGACGTGAACCTGGAAACCGTCCCGGTCACGTTCGCGCACCGGGCCGCCGTGTGCGTCGTGATGGCGTCGGGCGGGTATCCGGCCGCGTACGAAACCGGCAAGCCGATTACGGGCCTGGACGCGGCGGGCGCACTCGACGCCGTTGCCGTGTTTCATGCGGGCACGCACTTGGGCGTGGACGGCAAGGTCGTCACCGACGGCGGCCGGGTCCTGGGCGTGACCGCGACCGGCGAAACGTTCGGCGAGGCGCGCGAGCGATGCTATGCGGCCACGCACCGTATCCGCTTCGAGGGCGCGCACTTCCGCACCGACATCGGCCACCGGGCGATGCAGACGATGGAGCCATGAACGTAAGCGAAAACGACGATCCCGAAATCACCCTCACTGCCGGCGACTGGACGGCAACCGTCGCCCCTTTCGGCGCGTCGTTGCGGGGCGCGCGTTGGCGAAATGCTCCGGTCGTGACGGGCTACCACGGCCGCGCGAACAAGGTCGGCGGGCAGGGCGACGTGCTGATCCCGTTTCCGGGCCGCGTTGCGGGCGGCGCCTACTCGTTCGACGGCGTGCGCTATCAGATGGAGAAAAGCGACAAGGAAGACCCAAACGCGATCCACGGCTTTTTGCGCGCGCGGGTTTGGGAGATCGGGGAGCGCAACGAGAGCCGCGCGACGTTCACGACGCGCTTCGACGGGGCGGAAGGCTATCCATTCCCGCTGGCCGCCGACGTGACGTACACGCTCGACGCCGCCGCCGGCCTGACCTGCGCCTTCGCCGTGCGCAACGTCGGCGACACGCCCGCGCCGGTCGCGGCCGGCTTCCACCCGTACTTTTCGGCGTCGCCGAACACGATCAATGCCGACACGCTGACGCTGCCGTTCGCCTCGTTTTTGGAGTTCGACGACCACCTGATCCCGACCGGCCGCGTGCTGCCCGTGGACGGAACGCCCTTCGACTTTCGCGCGCCCCGGCAAATAGACGACACGCGCTTCAACACCTGCTACGCCGACCCGACGCCGGACGGGGACGGCATCGTCCGCATCCGCCTCCAAAGCGCGCGGCACGTCGTGACCGTTTCGTTCGCCGCTGACCCGTTCGGCTACGTCGTGCTTTACTCCGGCGACCCGCTGCCGGCCTCGCACGCCCGGCGCGCGCTCGCCATCGAGCCGATGACCTGCGGGTCCGACGCCTTCAACCATCCCGAATGGGGTCTGCGCATCCTCGAACCCGGCCAGGAACTGCGCGGGTCGTGGAGCGTGTCGGCCGAGGAACCGGCCTGAAATGGGTTCGGGCTTTCGCGCCCCGGCCGCCGGGCAGGTCGTGACCGGGGCGTTTCTGCGGCTCAACGAGTTTTATCTTCTGTTCGCTGATCCGGTGGTGCCCTTCGTCAGCGCGCGCGGCCACTTGATGGTCCCCGCCCGCATCGCCGGCGCGCTGCTCAGCATGGACGTTCGCTTTGACTCCCGCCGGGGTGAAATTGCGGTTCAGGGAGCAGTAAAGAACCCGCTCCGCATCACGCGCGGAGCCGCCGTGGCGGACTGGGCCGGTGCGTCGTACCCAATGCCGGAGCCGGCTCTCTCCCTTCCGGGCACGGCCGACCTGCTCGTACCGGTCGCGCTCCTTGCCCACGCGCTGGGCGAGCCGCTGCGCTGGAACGCCCGAACGCGCACCGCGACAATCCGGAGCCGGCAGGCGATGAAAACGGCTTCCTCGTTCGACGACTTGCAGACCGGCTACCTTGCCGAGGGCAGTCCCACCGACGACTTCGCGCCGGTTTCGCTCGCTTTGCTGCCGCCGCCGCGTCGCCGAAAGGAGTTGCTCGACGACAACGCGCCGCGCGTGGTTTTTACGATGCGAAACGTGTCGGGACGGAACATTGCGCGCGGCGGGGCGTTCCTCAAAACCCTGAACTTCACCGACCCGAACGGCCTTTCGATTGAGGGCGTGCCGTACAACTCACCCGACATTCACACGCCGTCACCGCCGTCCGTCAAGGCGGGAGCAACGCTTTCGGCAACCATTCCGATCCTGGGCGGTTACGGGTCGCAACAAATCCGCTGCATCGTCGCCGTGCCGCAGCGGAGTCGGTAAATCAAACCATGAACGCTCTCAAAGCCATTTCGCCGCTCGACGGTCGGTACGCGACCCAGACGGAAAAATTGTCGCCGTTCTTTTCCGAGTGGGCGCTGATCCGTTTTCGCGTTCTCGTCGAGGTCGAGTGGCTTCTCTTACTGGCGGGCGAGTGGACCGTGCCTGGCGTGCGCGCGTTCACCGCCGACGAAGCAGACCTGCTGCGCGCCATTGCCGGCAACTTCGACGACGCGGACGCCGAGCGCGTGAAGGCGATTGAGCGCACGACGAACCACGACGTAAAAGCCGTCGAGTACTTCGTCAAGGAGCGGCTGGCCCAAACGTCGCTCGCCGACGTGCGCGAATGGGTGCATTTCGGCTGCACGTCCGAAGACATCAACAACCTGGCCCACGCGCTCATGCTCCGGGGCGGCATCGAGCAAATATGGCTGCCGCTCGCCGACGCCCTGGTGAACGCCGTCGCCGCGCTCGCCCGCCAACACGCCGCCCGCCCGATGCTCGCCCGAACGCACGGCCAAACCGCCTCGCCAACGACCGTCGGCAAGGAACTCGCCGTGTTCGTCGCCCGCTGGCATCGCGCGCTCGAACACGTTCGCGCGCAGGAATACCTGGGCAAATTCAACGGCGCGGTCGGCAACTTCAACGCGCACGCGGCGGCCTACCCCGACGCGCCGTGGGAAAACATCGCCCGCCGCTTCGTGGACGGCCTGGGCCTGACGTACAACCCGCTGACCACGCAGATCGAGCCGCACGACTACCTGGCCGAGTTGTTCCACGCCCTAATCCGCTTCAACACGATTTTGCTCGACTTCGACCGTGACGTATGGGCCTACATTTCGCTCGGTTACTTTTCGCAGCAGCCGGTCGCGGGCGAGGTCGGCTCGTCCACCATGCCTCACAAAGTCAACCCGATTGACTTCGAGAACAGCGAGGCGAACGTCGGTCTGGCGAACGCCGTTCTCGAACATCTGGCGACCAAACTGCCTGTGTCACGCCTTCAACGCGACCTGACGGACTCGTCGGCGATTCGCAGCGTGGGGGCGGGCATCGCCCATTCCTGCCTCGCGCTCACCTCAGCCACGCGCGGCCTAGGCAAACTCTCGGTAAATGCCGATGCGCTTGACAATGACCTCGCCAACGCCTGGGAAGTGCTCGCCGAGCCGATCCAAACGATCATGCGCAAAGCCGGCCACGCGAACCCCTACGAGCAGTTAAAAGAACTCACGCGCGGCGCGCGCATTGACGAGGCCGCCCTGCGCGCCTTCATATCCGGCCTCGACCTGCCTGATGAGGACAAGCAGCGCCTGCTCACCCTCACCCCAGGGGGCTACGTCGGCCTCGCCCCCCGCCTCGCCACCGAACACCTCGGCCAACAGGACTGAAAAACCGGGGGCCTTTATCAAGATAGCGAATTGCCCACGAGGGGCTATGGATCGGAGCGCGTTGTTACCAGCAAAGGTTGCCTGCTTCCGAATCTGAAAACCTGTGCTCGGAAACGAACCCGGAAGCAAGCAGGCGTCTGACTCGAACAACGCGCTCCGATCCATAG
>JAABUN010000903.1_pt1 | contig 72213 bp, 53 predicted proteins | sample 5559311 | NCBI WGS metagenome assembly JAABUN01 (sample SAMN10711877, study PRJNA513370) | rock metagenome | isolation source: Antarctica rocks | place: Antarctica: Victoria Land, Siegfried Peak sud | reverse complement strand
AGTAATAACGTAAAAAGAGTAGAAAAATTAATCAATAACAGACCCATCAGAAAATTTGACTACAATTCAGCTAATGAGGTATATTTAATAAAATCAGCTGTTGCACTTATTGCTTGAACACAGCTTACTGTTATTTACGAAATTATTTTATTATGCCTGTTTTCTTAATTGATGTTATTCAGGTTGAAGATAAGATGAAAGCTGAATTGATAGCAGGATAAGCTGCAATATTTAAAAGAAAGAAAAGGAAATGCCCAGATTATCTGTAGCCTTCGACCACCGATTTAAATCTATTGCGAACTGTGTCTCGAATTCCTCAGCTTAAAATCAGTATATGATGCAGTAAAGAAGTTCACGATCAAACAAACTGCGGCCTCAATAATAATTTCTTGCACTGCTTAATAATCTTCTGCTTTTAATAAAAGTTGATTAAAAGTTAAATGATTTATTGAATGCATAATATAGTTGATAATTGAGGTCATGAGAAAAAAATCTTTTATGATAAAAATCTATGCATTTTTTAGTCTCTTTTGTTTAACTGCAATATTTGTTGAAGCCCAATTTGAACCAGGGCAAAAAGTAGCAGGAGGTAACCTTGGATTTTCAACGGGTAAAAGTAAATACCTTTATGGCAATTCCTCCACAACTGATTATTCCAATGTTTCAATTAGTCCATCTATTGGTTCGTTTCGTAAGCCCAACCTGCTTTATGGAATGGGATTAGCTTATGGTTATAATTATCAAAAGACTACAAACTTACTGAATACTGAAGTTAATAGAACGTCGAACCATTCTATAGGTATTAACCTTTTTAGTCAACGTTTTTTTACTTTGGCACAAAACTTCTTTTTTACTATTAATACCGGTGTTTCTGTTGGCTACACCTTCGGTAAACAAATAAATACAACGAATAACTTTGGAAGTGAAGCAAAAAGCAGCGGTTATGGTGCCAGTGCCAACTTTGCTCCGGGTCTTACCTATAGATTTACCCGGAGATTATTGTTTGATGCTTACCTAAGAAATCTTATAAATATCAGTTATTCTCATAATCAAATAAAGGATAAAAACGCGTCAGCACCACTTAACAAATCAGTTCAGAACAACTTTAGTCTTTCATCAGGTTTAAGCAATACTTCACTGGGGAATGTTGGACTTGGTTTTAGATGGTCATTAAGAAGGTAATAATATTATTTCTTTTTAAAGCAGTTTCACTATAGCAAAAAGTTCTCCTGCTCCATGTTTATTTAAGTATTCAATTATCATCAATCAACCTGTCCGTAGTCCAGGACTACGGATAGACAGTGTATTACCAGACTGTGTCTGAAATTGGCCAATCGTTTCAATCGCTTATAGAAAATACAGCCAATCATTAAAGCGCTTTAGTTATAAACTGGCAATATGGAAGATTTAAAAGACCAACTAATGTACAAATATTAAGAGCAGGTTTGAAAGGGATTAAGGTTACTTGCTTTTTTAATAATAATTTCCGTTTTTAAACCACTGCATGCAAAATAGAACGAAGCTGAATATTTTTGACTTTACCATGATTGTGGTAAGCCTGGTAATAGGCATGGGCATTTTCAGAACTCCTGCCAATGTAGCAGCGGCAGTTCCGACTCCTGTTGTCTTTTTTGCTGTATGGCTCGCAGGCGGATTAGTTGCTTTGTGTGGTGCCTTAACCTATGCTGAAATTGGTTCCCGCTTTCCTGTTACAGGTGCTTACTATAAAATATTCTCCTATTGTTATCATCCTTCTGTTGCATTTGCTATTAATTGTATCATACTTGTTTCTAATGCTGCATCGTTGGCGGGTGTTGCTTTAATTGGTGGCGAATATATTACTAAAGTTATAGCGCCAAATGCCACAGATGTGCAGATTATACAAATTAGTGTTGCTATATTCTCAATTACTGTTTTTTATGGTGTTAACCTGCTGGGTTTAAAAATGAGTGCGAAGGCGCAAAACGTACTTACCATCATTAAAATATCAATGATATTGTTGCTGATGACACCTTTGTTTTTTGCACCTCAAGCTACAGGATTTGTTCTTCAAAGCTCACATAATTCAAGCCCTGCAATTAATGAGTATATTAAAGCATTTGGGATAGGATTGGTAGCTGTTTCTTTTACTTATGGAGGGTATCAGCAAACTATAAATTTTGGTGCAGATGTTGAAAATCCGCGCAAAAATGTCCCCCGCGGAATTTTTATTGGAATCTTTGTTATCATTACCCTTTACCTCGCCATTAATTATGCTTACTTAAAAGTTATCGGCTTCGAAAATTTAAAGAATTCAAAGAATATAGCAGCAATAATGGCATCGCATGTGTTTGGAGATGCGGCAGGAAGAATATTATCTGTCCTGTTATTTCTTTCGGTACTTGCTTATGTAAATGTTCTGCTGATGAGCAATCCCAGAGTAATGTATGCAATGAGTGAAGACAAGGTGCTGCCAAAAATATTTGGTGCAAAAAATGAACGGACAAATGTGTTAACTGCTTCTCTTTCTGTTTTTGCCGCTATTTGTATTTTAATTGTTTTTTGGGCCAAAGAATTTGATCAGATTTTAAGTTTTACTATTTTTTTAGATTGCATTGGTATGGCAACTTCCGCTGCAACCATTTTTATTTTGCGAAGGCGTACAGCAGATCAGGATGAAACAAAAATTTATACAATGAAACTTTTTCCTTTGCTTCCATTAATATTTATAACCGCTTATATTTTTGTTGCCATAAGTATTTTTATCGACAGCCCAAATACCGCACTTACCGCTTTGGCTGTTTTGGCCGGTTTTATTATTTTGTATTTTATCTCAAAGGGAATGAATAAGCAAAAAGCCCAACTTCAAAATTAAGTTTATAGGGACAACCACATTTAATTTGTTACAGGCATTTGTTTTTTTATGGCATCATCTGTTGCGTCGCATTACGTTCATCGGCAAACCTTTAGGCATCTTTTCTCATATTGGATATAGAGAAACGTCAGCAGGCTTTTAAGGACAATCTTGTACTGTTGGCTATCTTCATAAATGCTGTACTGCGTAATGAAGTTAACAAACAGAATTGACTGCACGGCTGCACTCAAACTCACGGTAAAATAATTGTTCAAACAGGTAAATCAATGATTCATACCCGGTGATCTCCTACTTTTTATTTCAGATGACTAAAATCTATTGAACCTGGTGTTATTATTTCTTCCGTCGTTATTTCGTGGTTTTTCCTCAGCTTCTTTTACAACTATTTTCTTTCCTTTTATACTTGCACCATCCAAAGCTTCTATTGTTTCCTGCGCTTCGGTTTTATTTCGCATGTCAACAAAGGCAAAACCTTTGCTTTTACCAGTTGCCCTATCTACAACAAACTTTGCGGATACAATATCTCCATATAATTCAAACATTTCTTTCAGGTCAATATCATCAAAATCATTTGGAAGTCCTGTTACAAAAAGCTTCATATTATTTTTTTATATAAAAGTACAAGACCTTATACAATTAACCCCCTTTATTTATGTGTTCCGGCAGTTTGTCTGGCTAAGTCTGCTAAATACAACTATAAATGAGCAAAGAATAAATTTACCACACTCAAAGCGTGTATAATTAATGAAGCTCAAAAAGCCTTTCGGAAAAAAAATTAGCCAATTAATATTGCTTATCCGACTTTTGAAAATCGTTTTCTTTTCAGTCAATAAAAGCACTAATGAAAATTGCGAAACTATTAGGAGCGTGTCTTGTAGTTATTTTAACTTCCGGATCATGCAAAAAAGAAGATAACAACATCAACAATCTATTAAACGAGGCCGATAGCAATTTTATCCGGCTTGCCAGCATTGGTAATGTTTCAGAAATAGAGACGGCAAAAATTGCAGTTTCCAAGACTGCAGACTCAGTAGTATTATCCTTTGCTCAACAAATGCTTATGGAGCATACCAATGCTCAAAATGACCTAAAGACAATGGGAGGAGTAGTTGGCTTTACTGTTAAAGACACTACTTATGCTGCAAATGCAACTATAACGCAACTGGCCTCTTTGACAGGCAGAGCTTTTGACTCTACTTATATTCATACTCAACTCCCCGAACACCAGGCTGCAATTAGTTTTTATACAGAGGAACTTAACAATGGTAACCAAATGAATGTAAGAGCTTACGCAAATACTATTCTTCAAAATATCAGAGTTCATTACCAAAGAGCAGATAGTATAGCTACTGCTTTTTATTAACTATTACATCAAAAACACTATAATTTTTACCGCTGGGTGAAAATATTATAAAAATCAACTTCATCTTTATCAACTTTACAAGTTAGAATAACTTTATAATCAATAATTTTCTCTTGCTGCTTGTTGCTTCCGAAAAACTTTCAATTGTATTTCTCTTAATTTATAAAAGTCCACCAGATGCCTAACCTGAACCAAAAGCCCTGCTGCGGATAATACCTGGCTGTCAGGTTGTTTTGATTTAAACCTATTTTACCGGTATTTGTTCCGATTGTATTCAGGTTTTCAGCCCTTATGAAAGCTTTAAAAGTTTTTATACGAAAATTGAAAAAGGCGTTTACTTCAGGGCGATTACTTATAGTATAGTTATCCTGGTAAAAAAACTGGCCAGGAAATGGAGAATAATTATCTGCTTTATATGGAGTGTGATATCTTAGTTCGAGACCTATGGCATAAATCATGTTTTTATAATAAACTCCCTCAAAAGAAAGGCGGTTGCTGGTAAATATCAAAGGAATATGTATAGGTGGATTCCCAGCCGTTTTTTGCAAATTAAATTCCGAATAAAGATTAAGCACACCGGTTAATTTGAATCTCTTTTTTGCAGCTATATGCAATACATTAAACAGCGTTCCTTCCTGCCGCGCTGAAAAAAAACTATCGAAGTAGGTATAGTTGCTGGTCAGGTAGTATTCTCCTGTAAGCTCGGTGCCTCTTGCATAATTGGTTATAGAACCGCTGATGCGGGTAATGTTTTCCTTATTAAGGCTACCATTAAATCTTACCGGAAAACCACTTTGCTCCTGGAAAACAAAAGAAGGAGTCCGGTTTACATTTTGAAAACCGGTTTCTAAAAATCCTATCTTTCTGCTGATTAATCTCTTTAAACTCACCCCGAAGTCATAGTCTCCACTGTTATAGCCATTCAGATAAAACCTTCCTGAACTTTCAATATCCCATTTTTGGTTCCGGGTTTTGTTACGATATTCACCCGATAAAAAAATATTATGATACCTTTTTACCATCGTATTATTTTTTATAGAAGAGTCAAAAGAGCCTGTAAAATTTTCCAGCGCTATTCCCGCTTTTATAAATTGGTTAAGGTTATTTTTCTCAGGAAAAGAAATAATACTGAAGTCATTCTGAATGTTTTTCCATTTGTCTCTGTATAGAAGAGAATCTTCTTTAACCGTCTTGCCAAAATAGGTTCTATAATCATTTATTTTGCTGTCACCGGTAAAATAATCTCTGAACTCAAATTGCTGATTTGACAAGGTAAAAGTATGTTGCAGCCTGAACCGGGGATAAAACAAACGGATAACAGTACTGTCATTTACCACGAGAGAGTCCCTTTGACCAAAATCGTATTGCTGGCGAAGCAGAAACTTACTCTCGTTATACACATTGCCGGTAGTTACACGTGTATTGAACGGGTTTCTTAACGGAGCAGAATCACCTGACAGTCGTGTTGGAATAAGGTACCTGTTGTTAAAACGATAATCATTTAACAAAGAATCGTTGATGATACCACCATTTTCCGAGGAAAGTAATTTATTGGCAAGAAGAACGCCATACACTGTGTACCGCTTGTTCCTGCTTTGGTAATTGCCGTTTACACGGTAGCTGTTGTGACTTGTATTTTGGTTTTGAAGATTTCCGGGGGAATTAATTAAACGGTATTGCAAAGCCATATTAAAATTAGGTCTGATGTTTTGGGTATGCACCAGGTTAATCATTTGCTCGGCTTTACTACCCAGCATATAACCCAACTCTGTATAAGGCCGGGTCGTCTGGTAAAACTTTGTGTCCTCAATTCTAAAACGATAAATATCGAAAGAATGAAAGCCGGGGTCAAAACCCGGTTTGAGATTAGGATTAAATAACAAGGAATGCGCTGCCGAGCCAAAATTACCTAATGTAACATAATGGGCAGGCAAAGGATAACGTGTAGTAAAATCATTTATAGAAGAATCGAGATTACGAATAGTTGTAGAATCAAAAAACCTGTAATGTATCGTTATAGAGTCGTCTGTATTATCCCTGTGCTTTAATGAGTCCTGTCCTTTTTGGTTTGGTGTATTTGGTATTACACGTCCCTGTGCATCGTATCTCGGTTGTGTTGTTGTGGAGCCTGACCGGTCTAATCTCAAATTTCGCTGCGCATATACATTGCCCGTGCAAATAGCAAAAATGATAACGGTGACAACAAGGAGACGTAAAGAAAAAAACTTACTCATTTAATAGAGAACAAAATAACACGCAAAGTAAACGTAAAGGTGCAAACAAAAACACAAATCGCTGAAACTCATTCAATGGTATTTTTTTACAATTAATTTGTATAGCTCGCAGAAAACGCGGAAGACGCAGAAAAAAGAAGAAAGTCAAAAGTCAGAAAAAAAATTTCCGCGCTTTCTGCGTTTTCCGCGAGAAAAATTGTTTTGATAAGAAAATTATAAGTCGTGTATAAGATTAGTAAAAATGGCGGTTAGTTTAGGCTCAGCATTTTTAGCAGCCTCCAATACTTCTTCGTGTGTTATAGCATTATCTTCTTCTCTTATACCAATATCTGTTATTACACTCATGGCAAAAACCTTCATTCCGCAATGCACTGCTGCAATTACTTCCTGCACCGTACTCATTCCTACAGCATCGCCGCCGAGAACTTTTATTAATTGGTATTCAGACCTAGTCTCAAATGCAGGCCCTGTTACCCCGGTATAAACCCCGGTTCGAACAGGTATTTGCAGCCGTTCTGCTATAGTTTTAGCCTTCGCAATTATCGATTGAGTATAAGGTGCACTCATATCAGGAAAACGTGCTCCAAGGCTATCTTCATTTTTTCCTATCAAAGGATTAGGGGTAAAAAAACCAATATGATCTTTAATGATCATTAAATCACCGACAGCAAATGTATTGTTTACACTACCCGCAGCATTTGAAATAAGCATGGTTTCCACACCCAGCATTTTCATTACTCTTATAGGATAAATAATTTGTTGAGGCGTATATCCTTCATAGAAATGAAATCGACCTGCCATTGCTGCAACCTGTTTTCCATTTATTTCACCAAAAATCAATTTTCCGGGGTGTCCTTCTACCGTACTTACCGGAAAATGAGGAATATCACGATATGATATTTCCTTTTCTACATTCATTTCACTGATAAAATTTCCTAAGCCACTCCCTAACACAATACCAACCGAAGGAACCGTATTGCAATGCTGACGAATGTAAGTGGTTGTTTCTTCTAATTGATTTATAAGGACTGACATAGTTTATATTATGCCGGCAAATATAATTGTTAATGGTAATTATATTGCTCTATCCTTATAAGATGAACCTACATTATCTGTGATAACAGTAGATTATAAATTCTTAGGTTTTTGATACAAACATTTATTTTACCTAAAAATTTTTCTACAGACTCTTTAGAGCAGCCCATTCTTCAGTTATATATCTTTAAGGAATGATTTTATTGCCTCTGCGGTGATTCTTTAGACAAACTTTATTGATATAAAAACCATTTGTATAAGAAGAAGTCTAAATTTTAATAAGAATACAAAAATTTTATTATTTATCTGATAATACAGGTTATTAATAGAATAAAAAAAGGCTATATTTTAAGATGTCCCTTTTTGGTGAGTCCCGATACGCTACTATCCTCGGTTTCTCCATTATTAATGTTTTTTTTGTTTAATTTATCTAAATTGTCTCTTTTGATGCCATAAAAAGTTGCAGGAACCTGTTTTGTTCCTTCGCATGAAAAATAAAGAATATTATTATTGCCATAAGTTATCCCTTCCAACTGCCAGTCCCATGGTTTATCAGCAAGATTTATTCTTTGGTAACTACCTGTGAAAAAATTATTATCACGGAAATCATTAAATAAAATAATAAATGGAAACTTATGACCTTTATGATAACCAATAAGTGCAAGTTCATTATTGGCCGGATTGATGCCTGCATCAGTAATGAAACCTTTACTATTAAATCTGCTTATAAACCTGGCTGTATACCTGCCCGGAGTTTTGGGTAATGCGAACAAACTTGTTTCCTTGTCTTCGCGGTCTTTCGTAAAAATATATAAAGAGTCTTTGTAACCGACCACTGCCTCACAGTCAAAGTTATTTTGTTTCTTTTTCTCTGCCTGCTCTCTATTTGCAAAAGTAAAGTCAATTGTTTCACCTGTTACTTTTGCCTCCATTCCCGGTTTAATGTTTGCTTTGGCTACCTTTATTATCTTTCTTCCGGGTCTGTCGCCTGTATTATCTCCGACATCACCTATATATATGTAATCCGCATCAGAAGCTACTGCTTCGACATCTGTAGCTTCGGCATTGGTTATTTCAACTTGTTCTTTAAGATTTCCTGAAAGATCTAATTTATATACTGTTGCGTGAGGTTTGTCTGTTATTGCCCAGATATCTGAACCATTTGCTGTTATTCCTGATATTTCTTTTAATTCCTTTGGCAATTCAGTCTTTACAACCAAAGGTTTTTTTTTGTCAGAAGCAGAACAACTTACGAAAAGACAAGTAACAACGAGCATTATAAATTTTATCATAACGGGTCAATAGTTGTTAAAGTAATACCTCCTATAGTATTGGTAATATGGTACAAATACTATTCCTGCAAATCATTCATCGTTTAACAAAGTTGTAAACTCATTACAATAAAACAAGTTGTTGAGATAGCTTTACAATCACCAAACATTTCAGTATTTCAAAAAAATCTTTTAAAACTTTTATTCTGTTTTTAATGATTTAGCCTTTCACTAATGCGATTTACAACTTCCGTTTGTATTGAAAGAAGAATAGTATTGATAAGCATAATTGCTTTATAAATTTTATAAGGGATTATACAATTTATAAAGGTTGTAACTACTCAGTCTGTATAATTTGTAAAAAATTTAAACGCAGAGTGCTCAGAAAAAAAATCCACGCAGAGGAAACACAGAGACAAAACAAAACCTCCCCAGAACTCTGCGTTTAAAAAGGACTTGAATAGTAAAAGGTTAAAACGTTAAATTCTTTTTAGCTATGTGAAAAGACCGGGAGTTAAATATGGAAAGGCTTTGGAATTCTATCTTTGTTTTCTGCAGCATCTATCGCAGCTTTAATACTGTGCTTTGTGTTATTGTCAACCTGCTCATCGACACTTACAGGATCGTACCAAAAACCTTCTTTTGTTTTATACAGCTTACAAAAAATGTTCGAAGTATCTTCCTGGTATGCAGTAATTACATACTCAATCAATGTAGCGCTTACTTTTCCTATAGAATTTCTTATCACTGTTTCCGCAGTAGAATAGTAAAGGGTTTGATTAGAAGTCTTTAAAACGATAGAAGGCATAAAAACATTTGTTTCTTTAATACAAGATGCAGGTTAAAAGGAAAAGGTTTCATAAATAAAAAACCATTTAGATTCATTGCCTTCCTGTTACTTAAAGATTACCTCGTTTAAGTATATGAGTTGGATTAATCTACAGACTCTTCTTCATAAAAAACACAGGTTTAAGTTGTATAGAACTTAAACCTGTGGCAATAATAAAATGATTACTTAATCATGACCTTCCACTTTTACAAGCTTATTATAAAGACCTAAAATCAAAAATGTAGGAGGCCATTGACCAACAAATAAGGCTTTGTCGTCTTTACCTGCTAATTTAAACCCTAATGAAAGTGCTATAGACCCTAATGCTGCCCATAAAAACAAATCAGATGGTAATTTCGCCGTTTGTTCTTCGATGGCTTCTGCTACAGGTCCTTCCTGATGCTGCGGATTTAAGTTTGTGCTCATACTTGGTTTTTTAATTATTTAAAAGATGAAGTAATTTATTCAATTTTCTTGCCATGCAATAAATTGAGCAATACAATGCCAACTTAACATTTACCCCCATAAAAATGTTTAACTACTCTTAATATTTTTTTAAGTACAAATTAATCATTTATCAGCAAATCCTGTTTAAACACAGTAATATGTAATGAGAGTGCAGGAAAATAAAAGTGAGACAATGCAGAGTGTGGAAAATAAAAATTTGAGATTATTGGGGAACGATGGAAAATGGCATTAGATTTTCTACGTTCTTCGAAGCTGCTTATAATTTTTAATAAAATAGGTAATAGAGCGAAAAGATGCACAATGATGCAAATGAACGAAATGCCTGGCAAGGAAGATGTTATTAAGAATAAATGCCGGCATCAAAAAAAATAAATTGTAAACAGCTCCTAAGAATAAACCTTATTCAAAAAATTTAAAACCTTGTATTATGTTACCAGAAAATGAGAATCAACACGAAGCAGGAGACAGAGCAGAAGTAAACCGGCTAAAAAATATACCTGACGCCGATACTGACCCGGGAGAATCACAAAATGTAACCGATGGTGCAGAACGTATTTCAGGCGAAGATGCAGAGAAAGCCAGGAATAAAGCCATGGAAGGAATAAACCAGGGAAGAGAAAGCTAAGATAATAACAGGTAAAATAAAAAAGCCACTAAGTATACTTAGTGGCCCTAACGCTTATTTGCGTTAGCAGATCATTATAATGGAGAAACCCGGTTAGGCGATACCAACCGAAGGTTTCCATGATTTATCTGTAGATTGCATGAATACCTCCTTTTTCTTTGGTGAGATGTAAAAGTAAGACAAAAATTATTATGGAATCATGACTTGTAAATTTTTTTGTTGTTGTTCCAATTTTTTAAATTTTTGTTTACAAATGTAGATAAGTACAGTTAATATTTTTAATCCAATCAAAAATCCTTCTTCAATGCAGTAAAAAACAATAAATTCATTATCCTTACTCAGATGTGCATCAGATGAAGGATTTAAATAATGATTTCCTACACTTTTTTTGCTTTTTGTTGTTGTTCCCTCCACCAATATAACATTGATGCGATGATAGAAAGCCATAACAACCCATTGGCAATATATAACAGGGTTTGGCCTTTAAGATATGAAGTTGGCTCAAATTTAAATTCAATATTGTGATTACCTGCAGGAACAGACAGACCTCTTAATACATAATTCGTTTTACAATAATTTGTTTTTCTACCATCTATATATGCGGTCCATCCGGCTGGATAATATACTTCGCTAAGTACAGCAAATTGATTGCTGCCGGCAGAAGTTGAATATTTTATATCATCATTATCGTAACTGGTTAAAGTGATCTTTGCAGAAGAATCGGCAGCAGGAACTGCATTTACAACAGATCTGAATGAATTATCCACAAAAGCTGTTTTAGCAGGATCAAAGTTATCCAAAGCTTTTATTTCTTCTACAGGCCCGTTAACGAATTTTACTTCTTTTACAAACCAGCATGCACCCAAAGCACTATCATTTCGCTGTACAGTATATTGCCTCTGTTGTTGCTGTTGTTGCTGTTGCTGTTGTTGTGATGGTATAAGCAAATAACGGGTGTCCAGCATGTTTAGTACACTCATATTGTTTTTAGATAACTGGTTTTCAATCAGATCCTGATAAATTCTAAGTTTAGCAGGATGGTAACCACCAATGGACCTGTGAAAATAAGCGGTTATAGACTCCTGAAATCTGTCAGGCGATAAGTTATAAACCCTGAAATGACCGTCTTTATCTTTTAAAATTTCATTATCAGCAGCAGACGGAGTAAAGTTTTCGGTTTGATAAGTATCAGCTTCAAGATAATGTTCACTATTAAGATATTTTGAGTCTATGGTAAGCAAATCAATAGTGTTTATAATTATAAAAGCAGTAACTATTATAACAGGCTTAACGAGGCCTTTTAAATAAAGATAAATCCCTCCTAAAGTAATAGCTGCAAAAATGATAGCTCTGAAAATAGCTGTACCAAACATGCTCTTTCTTTCTGATACCATAGCATTAACTATCGCCCGTCCAAATTCATCATTGCCGGTTTTAGGATCGGCATATCCTTTTATCACCTGTTGATCTATAAAACTGCTATAGTTATTAAAAAAATACATCATTAATAATACGGCAAACACACCCCCTGTCACATACAGTATTTTTTTAAACGAATTTTGTAATCCTTGTTTTGAGTTTTCTGCAAAAAATATTTGCTGCAGGCACAATACCGCCATTAAAGGAAAAAGAAGCTGGTGAATTACCAGCGACATAGACGGAGCCCTAAACTTATTGTACAATGGTAAATGCTCTAACAAAAACTTATTAAAGCCTAAGAAGTATGACCCCCAGGCCATCAGAAGTCCGAAAATAGCAGTAGTCAATATCCACCAACGATGTTCGTTATTTACCGTTACAAGACCTATGATAAATAATATGCATATGATAGCTCCAAAATAAACCGGGCCTGAAGTAGACGGCTCTATCCCTCCCCAATATTTTGGTAATTGAGATGCGACCTGCATTGCAGTATTTTCAGGAACATTTTTTTCTGTCAATGCAGTAACTACTTTTGAGTTTCCATCAAATGTTTCTGCACTGCTGCTGCCAAAGGCGTTTGGCATAAGAAAAGTAAGAAATTCACTTTTTGCAATGCTATATGATAAAGCATAATCAACATCTAATCCTGTTGTCTTAACCTGCTTAATTTCTGTTCCCGAGCTTTCAAGCGTTTTACCTCCACGCATGGTGTACTTCGCATATTCAGCAGTTGTAAGCAGTGCTACAGCCGAATTTCCTATACCAATCAACCCACCTAATAAAGCAAGCCCAAGCGCAATAAATAAATGTTTCCATTCATTTGCCTTAATCCATTTTATAATATATGATATGGTCATAAAACCTGCAATAATTATAAAATAGTAACTTATTTGCGGATGGTTTGCGCCTATTTCCAACGTGGCAAAAAGCGCTGTTACAGTTAAGCCAATGATGTATTTCTTTTGATATATAAGAAGCAATCCCGCCAGTAATGCAGGCATATATGCAATAGCCCGCATCTTGGTTTCATGACCGACAGAAATGATAACAGGATTGTATGAGGCATAAGCAAAAGCAAGACTTCCTAAAATTGCGACAACATAATTGGCACGAAATGCCATGCAAAGAATATAAAAACTTATACAGGCAAGAAAAAAGAAGTTTACTGGTTTTGGCAGTGCGAGAGACAGAATTTTACCAAAATCAATTAAATAACTTTTGCTTTCCATGGCTACATGGTAGTTAGGCATACCGCTAAAAAGATGAGTATTCCATAAAGGAAAATTTCCATGACTTTCCTTGTAATCAAATGAATTTTGCGCCATCCCCTTCCATTGTACAATATCAGTCTGCTGCAACACCTTTCCCTCCAATGCAGGTTTGCAATAAATAAGTGCAACTATTAAAAAAATGCTGATTGCAAATACATGGGGCAACAGTTTCTTCCAGTCAAAATTCTTCATGTTGTTATTTTAAGCAGATGGCAAAATAATACTATTTTACACGAAATATTTTCATGCGGGGCCTTTTATTTCTGGCAAGGATAGCATTCATTTGCAACCTGTTCTTCATTGTGTGTTTATTACTGAGGCATACTCATGTCACTGTTTCTCAAGGTTTTACTGAGTTTATTATAATTATGGGTTGGATAATGTCTGTTTTTTTAAACATTATTTTTGCCTTTTCTTTAGCAATAATTATAAGGAAAAAAGAAACAGGACCGCATGTTGGGCTGGTTGCCTTCAATTTATTTTGGCTTGTATTTCAAATTTTTTACTATTTGCTGATTCATTAATGATTCAAGATATTGTAAAAGACAAATCAATAAAGCTGTTTGTAACCGTCACAGCTTTTTTTGTAGCTAATGCCTTTATTATAGGATGTATCGGAGGAAAAATTTTTTCTCTTAAAAGCTTTTGGTTTGCGGTCTGCCAATTTAATGGCGTTTAGACAAAACAAACTTATCACTTAATCTGTCTTTTGGTGTTTTGCTTTGGCCACTTAAATTCAAAATTGCTGAAATTAGAACATTTTATAAAAGTGAGGTTTTTGCCTGATTATTACAGGAAGCAGAAGCCATAATTTAAAAACGTTATTTGCGAATCCTTTTATTTTTTTGTTGTCTGTAAAAGGATCCCTTCCACTAAAAAGATGATCTGAGAAACTGAATAAGGCAAATATTGGTATCTCAATAGTAAAAATGATTAAATTTATGAGAAACCAGGCAGCTCCAAATTGTTTTCTTATCCTTACATGGTTAGAGACCATTAATTGCAGCCCTTTCCTATCAAAAAGATTATCATATCCTTTATCACTTGTGTTTGTTTCTTTATTTATAGTTTCTCCTTGTAAATGTATAATGTAAAGATTGCCGTAGACACATAACTCCCCGGCTTTCCTCAACCTGTGGCACCATTCAGATTCTTCAGCATATAAAAAAAAGTCTTCGTCCATCAATCCTGCCTTATCAATAGCTGATTTTTTCACCATCAGATATGCTCCATTTATCCAGTCCACTTTTTCTTCTGTACCTGCCTGCTGTACATTGGTTTTTTTTATCTTTATAGCAAAGGCCACTTTCCGTAGAAAGGGGCCGAGATAGGGCAAAGACAATAACTGGTTTAAACCTCCTTTCATAAAGAAATTACCTGTTATCTGGGGAGTGTAATCCGGGTTTAATAACTGCACGGAGCATGCAGCGTAAGGGGAATGAATAAATTTCAGATAACATTTTTCAATTGCGCCTTCAATAACGATTGTATCAGGATTTAATAATAGTACCACCGGACCTTTAGATAGTTTGATACCTGCGTTATTTGCACGGGCAAAGCCGGCGTTGTATGTCATTTGCAACCATATTACATCCTGGTATTGTCCACAAATAATATTTTTACTATTGTCTTCCGAAAGGTTATCCGCAACTATAATTTCATAGTCAATCCCAGTTGTTTCCTTTTTTATAGAACTAATACAATCAAGTATAAGTAAGGGTGATTTATAATTTACTATTATGATACTTAGATCTACTGGCATTCATTTTTTTTATTCACGAAAACGACTTATTACACAAACTCAACTACTTGATCAATGGCTCTTCTGGTAAGAAAAAAGCAGGGCGTTTTGCTGGTAACCCTGTAAAAATCCATATTTACCATTTAAATGTTGTATTGGTGCGTAAGCAAAATAAACACTTTCTTTAGAACAGTCAACAGTAATAATTACATTAAAATTCTTGAAATTCTTTATTGATATGCTATAGCTCATCATTCAGCTTTTAACGGAACGCTAAGGCAAATATCAGCCAGGTTTTCTTATTTATCTTTATTAAAATATAAACCAGAGTTTAGGATAATTGGTGCAGAATAATATTATTTTGCCAACTGCATAATTAATAACAGAGAATTCGGAATCTGAGAAGATCATGCAGTTATATATTTAGCAGTTGCAGGTTGTGAAGTTATTTAAAGCACAAGGAGAAAAATGAAAGCTTAGGTTCAGCATACTAAGAATGAAAAAAATTTTATCTATTGTTCCCTACACTTTTCTGCCGGCAAAAACCGGAGGGCAAAAATCTATTGATTCATTCTACCAAAGTCTTAGCAGATATTTTTCTTTGGTCTGTATCGGAACAGAAGATAATGATTCAAACAAAGCTGTAGGATATAAATTACTGAATATTCTTTCCGCTTCGCCTCTGCGGTACATAAATCCTTTTTCTTTCTTTATAATCAGAAATATTGTAAAGAAAGAAAAACCTGTCTATCTGCAATTAGAACATCCATATTTGGGCTGGCTGGCTATATCATTAAAGAAATTTACCGGAACAAAGCTAATAGTCAGATCTCATAATATTGAAAGCCTTCGATTTAAAAACCTGGGTAAATGGTGGTGGAAAATATTGATGAATTACGAGGGATGGGTGCACAGAAATGCTGATTTCAACTACTTCATTTCTGATGTTGACCGGCTTTATGCAATTAAAAAGTTTAACCTGCTACCACAAACTTCTTTCACCATAACTTTCGGAATAAATCAAACTGCTCCACCAACTGAAGAACAGAGAAGAGATGCGCACGCATTTCTTGTTATTCGGCACCAACTAAATATTTCAGATAAATTGATTTTATTTAACGGGGCATTTGGTTATAAACCAAATACAAATGCCTTGTTTAATCTTGTTAAAAACATCTTTCCTTTGTTAAAAAAATTAACTTCAAAGACGTACAAACTTATAGTATGCGGGAAAGACATTCCGAAAGAACTTATAGAGACTAATACAAATAATGATATAATTTTTGCCGGATTTGTTCCTGATATTAATCCCTATTTAAAGGGCACAACTATTTTTGTCAATCCAATAACTGAAGGTGGCGGCATTAAAACTAAGCTTGTAGAAGCGCTTGGTTTCAACCTTAATTGTGTATCATTTGAAACCGGAGCTATTGGAGTTTCAAAAGAAGTATGTGGTAGAAAACTATTTATTGCAGAAGATAATAATTTCGAAAAATTTGCTGAAGCTATTGTACAGGCAAGCACAATAACTACAATGATCCCTGATGCTTTTTACAATCAATTCTCTTATGAAAAGATTATGGAGAGGATTAAAAGTATTTTGAATTGAAATACGCGATGGGTTTGCTTAAAGAAAATACTTTAAGTCTGTAATTTCTTACTTATAGTAACTTCTACAATTAATCAGGAATATATCGGTTTCGGGTATAATTTACGAAAGGTTAAAAATAATGATCGTGTAATAGCATTACTATCGATTTGTTTAGCAAGTTTTACGCTATAGTTTTTGTAAGGATTAAACTTATTTCCCGGAACTATCACATCCGCATATTTTTTACACTCATTTATCAGGTCTAATACAGTTCGTCCTTCTCTTTTGTCAATTGGTGTTCTTAATAAACGATGAGCAAGACCTTTGGTATAATAGTTAATAAAATCAATTCCATAACGTTTTATAACTATTTTAAGCTCAGCATTCTTTTGTAGCTCAATTAAAAACTCAACGAAACGTTTAAAAGCAAGATGAAATTTTAAGTCTGATGAAGTGGCAGTAGTACTTTGGTGTATCCGGAATGAAAAGGCTTCATCAAAACCAATTGCGATGTAACTTTTTCTTGTAAGATTAATCCAAAGTTCAAAATCTGCAAACAGCAGGTTTGGGTAAAAAGGAATACCTCCGACAGTATCATAATCAATAGAACGCATCATATAACCGGTTCCCATGCTGTCAATCATATTACATAAGAAAAATGCAAGAAATTCGGACACTGATAGCCGTTTAGCCATTGTTTTGCATCTGCGTATAGTTTCTCCCTTTGCATTAATGTACTTAAAATGGGTTAGATATAAACTGGCATCAGGATAATCGGCAATCATTTGATCCATTAAAGCAAGGTAATTAGCATCTAACAAATCATCATGGCCGATTAATGTCATGAAATCATTTTTACGAATTTTTGCTATCCTTCCCCAATTTTCTTCGATAGTTAGAGGCCTATCTGCAGGATGCAATTCAATGCGATCATCCTGTAAGGACTGCAGCCATTCCAAAGAACCATCTGTACTGCAATTATCTAATACCTGCAGTTGAAAATCACGGAGCGTTTGTGATAAAATGCTGTTGACACAATCTTTTAAATACAAGCCCCCATTACGAACGGGCAGGATTATGCTATATTTTATTGTACTGTGCATATTTCTTATTACCTGCCTGAAAGTTTCTTTTTCAGGAGAACAAGTTTATCATGAAGAAAGGGGAAATTAGTAAGTAAATAATATTTAGTTTTATAAGGCTTAAGAAAAGGGAGGTTAAAAATTCGCCGTTCCAAATCTTTCAGGTCACGCGAATTCTCATTATCCTTTGTAAAAACACTATAAGCTTTAAGAAAAGCAACGTGCCTGACAATCCAAACTGCTACAAAATGTTCCATATCTTTTTTTATAGCAGGCCAGCTTTTAAGGTCCGACAATTTAGGAGAAACGTATTCCATAAAACCCGGCGCCAGTATTAAAAGCTGTTCATTCTGTGCCCTGCCAAAATTTTGTTTATGCAAAGTCTGATGGCCAAGTGCCTTATTGATAACAACACATCCTGAATGACCGCCCATGATGCTCATATAAGCATAGTCGCCCAGAAATGCAGTTCCATAATCAGGCACTCCTCCCCTTTCAACCAACACATCTCTTTTTACCATGCATGTTGACCACAGGTAGTGAGAGAAGATTTTGAAGTTGAAAAAGTTTCTTAAAAACTCATCAGCATTATACTCCCAGACCTCGTCAATTGGTTTAGTAGCAAGACATGAATTTACCCCTACTTTGCAGTTATAAAAAATAGCCAGATCAGGATCAGTGCAAAACCAATTACAACCTCCCATATAAAGAGCATGCCCCGGATATCGTACACTTAAATCTAAAAGGGTTTCTAACATATCAGGATAAACAGGGTCATCATCAGCAATCATAACAACATATTCTCCTGTTGATCTTTGAAGGCTCCTGTTAAAGCTCTTCTTCATTCCTAGGTTCGCTTCATTTTTAAAATACCTAAACCTTGAGTCATTAAAAGCTTCCACGGTAGCCCGGCCACTTCCTTCCGGATCATTGTCTGAGACTATTACTTCAAAGTTTTGATAGGATTGTTGCAGAACACTTTCAAGCGTCTTTTTTAAATAGTAATGCCTTTTGAAAGTTGTGAAACAAAAGCTTACTAAGGGATTGTTTTGCATGCTGCTTACTTAACTCTTTTTAAATAACCATTAGGAGCTACACTTATCAATAGCTTATTATCAATTGATTCATCAATTATAAAATTGTTATTCCTCTTCAAAAATTCGCTAACTGCAGTTTTAGGATTATTGCCAATGCCCCAAGGTCTTTTTTCTTTAAAATAGTTAGCCGGAAGATCTTCGACAATTGTATCAAAAACTACAATATAAGAACCCAAACTAACAAATGGAGAATATAGCTCTAATTCTCTTAACACATGCTCAAATGTGTGATTGCTATCCAGAACTACTAAAATATTTTGTTTGCCTTGCGCTATTGATCTAATCTCAGCAGCTATATTCTCATCTATTGAAGAACCTTCAATCATCTTTATGCGTTTAAACATAGGATGCTTTTCAATCTCTCCTTTATTATGTTTTCTAATATCAATATCAATACCTAATACCTCTCCCTTTCCTGTTAACTCTAATAATGAAGCATAATAAATTATTGATCCCCCATGTGCTATACCTGTTTCAATTATTAAATCCGGCTTCACTTCCCAAATAATTTCCTGCATCGCAATCATATCCTGAGGGTACTGAATAATGGGCCGTCCCATCCAGGAAAAATTATAAGAATACTGATTACTGTTAGAAGCATCGTTAAAAGCTTTTGCCGCTGCCTTCAAAGTGCTATTATAACTATTAGCTTCAATGCGTTGCTTTCTTTCTTCAATAAATTCTAAGATCGGGTTACCCATTGTTGATTATTGTTTTTAATTTTTTGTCATCACCCCAAAAACGCATCGGTTCATAATCCGGATAAGGATAATAACCAAGATTCAGGTAAATATTTTTATCCTTTGCGGCAAGATAATTTTTAACAAGTTCTTTTACTGATATAGGTTGTCCGCTGCAACAATTAATAATTCCATCTACCCGATTTTGCAGCGAAATCCGAACAATATATTCCGCTACTTTTTCAATAGGTAAATAATCTCTTACCTGTTCTCCCCCACTCATATTAAATATTTCTTTTCCTTCCTCAATTGTCTTATCTAACTGTGAGAGTATGGAATTAGGGTTTTGGCCTTTTCCATACATATAAAACAATCTTATCCATTTAAAAGAAAATGACTGATTTTCTTTTAAATGTGATAAAAATTTTTGCAAACTGTCTTTTGCAATAGCATACGGATTTGCAGGATTTGTTTTTATTTCTTCATTCAAACAACCTTCCACAAAACCATATTCAAAACAGGTGCCCGTTACAGTTACATCTTTTAAACCATTTGTGACCATATTCTTTAAAAAAGAATAATGCCTTGGGAGATTCTCCTCAAAATGAAATAAAGCTTTATAATTAGGCAATCCTTCCCATGCAAGATGTATTAGTATATCGGGTTTATCAAAAAAAGAATAATAGTTGGTATTTGAAGAATAATCTTTAAGATTAAAAGGAATATAATTAACCTTGTTAAGCCATACTTTTTCCTTAACATTACCAGGATTAGAAGAAGTTGCAATTACTGAATAATTACTTTTTAATAATTCCTCAATTACATAATTGCCAATAAAACCAGACGCACCCGTAACCAGGATCTTTTTCATACCGATTATATAACTTGTAAGTTCGGAATAGGTATTACAAACTTCCCACCCCATTCTTTTATATATTCCATTTGGTTCATTACTTCCTCTTTTATATTCCACGGAAAAATAATTACAAAATCAGGCTGATATTTTTTTACATGATCTTCAGTTACTACCGGGATATGGCTAGCCGGCAAATATTTGTTTTGCTTGTATGGATTAGCATCTACTACAAACTTTACCAGGTCATTCTTTATCCCACAAAAATTTAAAAGAGTATTACCTTTTGCAGCAGCGCCATAGGCAGCAACTTTCTTCTGCTCCTTTTTTTGTTTAATTAAAAATTCCGTAAAATCTAACTTTATCTTTAAAGCTTTTTCCTGAAAGTTATCATAATAGCCAATTGAATTCATCCCCCGGCTCATCTCTTTTTCCAAAAGAGCATTGACGTTTGCAGATATTTCCTTACTCAGATCACCTTTATGTTTTGCATATATTCTTAACGAACCTCCATGGGTAGGGAGTTCTTCAACATCAAACATTTCAAGTCCGGCTGCTTCAAATACCTGTTTTACCGTATAAAATGACAGGTAAGAATAATGCTCGTGGTAAATAGTGTCAAACTGGTTATTCTCTATCAATTGCATCAAATGAGGAAACTCCATTGTGATGACTCCCTTATCTTTTAAAATCAATTTCATACCAGACACAAAATCATTAATATCAGGAACATGTGCTAAAACATTATTACCAAGCAAAACGTCTGCTTTTACATTGTGTGACCTGAGTTTTCTTGCCAAAGTGGTTCCGAAAAATTCAATCAGGGTATCAATTCCTTTTTCCATAGCAACTTCTGCAGTATTCGCGCTAGGTTCGATGCCAAGAACAGGAATATTCTTTGCTTTAAAATACTGCAGCAAATAGCCATCATTAGATGCAACTTCTATAACTTTTGAGGTTTTATTGAGATTGAACCTCTCAATCATCTTGTCTGTATATCGCTTCGAATGCTCGAGCCAACTGGTTGAGTAGGACGAAAAATATACATATTGATCATTAAAGATTGCAGCAGACTTTTTGTACTCTGCGATTTGCACTAAAAAACAAGTACTGCACGTATAAACTTTTAGTGGAAAATATACCTCCGGATGACTCAATGACTCTTCTGTCAGAAATGAATTTGAAGCCGGAGAATTTATTAAATCAATAAAAACATTTGTAATTTCTGATTTGCAAAACCTGCATTGCATATTTATATACCTTTAAAATTGTGATCTATTAGAGGATTTTTACTATCTCTTTCGGAAACTTCTGTTACATCCAAAGGCCATATAATTCCTATGGCTGAATCATTATACCTTACTCCTCCTTCATTGCCGCTGGTATAATATTCACTGTGAAAGTAAATGAGTTCGCAGTTTTCGGTTAAAGTTTGAAAACCATGAGCAAATCCTTCCGGTATGTATAGCATGTTTTTTTTGTCTGCTGACAGTTCTGTACCACGCCAATGTAAAAAGGTTTTAGAACTTTTACGTAAATCAATTATAACATCATACACAGCCCCTGAAATACACCTTACAACTTTAATTTCACTGTTTGGCGGGTATTGATAATGCATACCCCGGATGGATCCCTTAGCTTTAGTAAAAGAGTGGTTCATCTGCACCCATTCTTTTGAATGATTGATTTGTTCAAACTCCTCTTTACAATAAAATCTGGTAAACCAACCACGATTATCTGTATAAGGCTGTAGTGTTATTTCGTAACTGCCCTGTAAAGTCGTAGGTATAAAAATCATAAGGATAAACAGTACATAGTTTGGCCAAAAGTAATTAAATCCTCCGTTAATTGTTTATACCATTAAGCTAAATTCAATAGATGATCGTACACCAGGCTTTGTTTCCACTGCAACTCTTCCACGGTTTTTTTTAATCAAGCAACCAAATTTTTTTATTAATCGTCATAAAATTGGCTTTCCATCTATTACTACCATCGGTTTTCGCTCTAAATACTAATCCTCTTTGTGTTTATCAGCCAGGTTAATTGCAATGGTATTTCTAAATATATCGGGTGAGAGACCGGTTTTTCGTTTAAACAATCTTGAAAAATAAAAGCAGGAAACAAAATGAAGATCATAAGCAATTTCTTTGACTGTTTTAGAAGGATTGGAAAGAAGTATTTTAGCTCTTTCAATTTTTAGTTGTATAAGGTATTGCCCTAAAGCCATACCTGTGTATGTTTTAAACATTTTTCTAAGCCATGAATAGCTTACATTCAGTTCCTTTGCAACGTCTTCCATAGCAATTTCCTCATCTATCTTTTGTCTTAGTAGTATTCTTGCTTTATTTATGGTTATTTCTATATGATTTTCTTCTGTAAATTGCTGTTGTTTCATTATGGTATGTATATAGCCTAACAGGTGCAGCAAAGTGCCGGCAACCAAAGGCTGGTACCCGGCTTTTTCCTCCTTTGTATGCATGATGATTTCAGTAAGAAGACTTACAATTTCTTCCTTAATACCAATATTGATTAGGGCATCTTTACTATTAAAAAATTTATTTTTAATAAGGTTATCTGCGATTTCTCCTTGAAATCCTACCCAGTATTCATCCCAACCCACGTTTTCATCAGGCTTAAACCTGTGCCATTCTCCGGGGAATAAAATAATGAGAGAACCTTCTTCAACCATTCTGTACTGCATACTTTTTGATTCGAAAAAGCCTTTTCCCTTTATTATATAAATGGCCTGGTATTCATTTAAAATTCTTCCCGAGTCCCAATTGAAATAGTGGTGTTGGGGATGATGATTGTATGGGTATTGCTCATGCGCAGCTATTCTTGTACACCCTGCATTTAAAATTGACAAACCCCATTTCTGGTCTTCCTCGCTCAAGGGCAGGTACTTATAATAATTTAGCATAGGAGAAAGTTTGGGCAATCTTGTTAGATTATTCAAATGTAAACATCAAAAAATATTCTCAATATAAAATAATGAAATGTTTAAAATGAATATTATAAAGATTAAATCAGGTGTTGTTAGTAGGATAATTAATAATTTTACTTCTACTGAAGCCAATAGATAATATTGACGTTAAATGCATTAGGTTGCTTGTTGAACACTTTTGAAAGTAAAACGCACGAAGGTTGTCATGACTTATTTTCTATATAAAGAAATGTCAAAATGTATATTTCAAATATCAAATTACATATCTTTAAAACGGGTTTATTAAAATATCTTTGAAAAGAATTCTCCTGAGCCAAATTTTATAAAATTGAAATTAACGTCGCCATGTTTAAACTTCTATTTATCTCCTGTTTTACGTAATCCCGGCGCAAAAAATTAAAGGATTATTTATTTCTACAAAAAACACGTGAATCATATAAAAGTCTATTAACTGTAAGTTTAAATACTAATCCGAACGTAATTAATATTTAACTAATTTGCTATTTTGTAAGCCTGATGAAAAAACAATTTAAAAATACAATACTGACAAAAAAGAGATTTATAGTTACTTCGATCATCTTATTGGTATTTGTTGTAAATCCATTATTCATATTAAATTCTTTTGCCGGCGACGAACCCTTAACAGCTTCGACAGATGTGCCGCTTTCAGAAAATAATTCATTCTGGCTTTGGAATTTTTTAGGCCGCCTGCATCCTTTGGCAGTTCATTTTCCTGTAAGCCTGCTTTTATTTGCTGCTGTCTTAGAATTTTTTACACTTAAAAATTTCAATTCAAAATTACGGCCGGGAATAAACATACTGCTGGCTTCAGGAGTAGTAACTTCTATCATTTCTGTTATTTTAGGCTTGTTACTTGCCAGGAATGGAGATTATGGCAAGGACACTTTAAATTTACATCAATGGACAGGAATTGCAACCGCGGGCCTGGGAGGCATCAGCTTATTCTTTCTCTTTAAAATATTGAAGGCTAACAAGTTTAATTTAATAAAGCCTTACCGTGCGGTACTTCTTCTGGCAGGTCTCGGAGTATGTGTCGCAGGGCATTTTGGCGCCTCTTTAACGCATGGAAATGATTACCTCTCCGCTACGCTTCCCTGGAGTGAAGACTATGAAGCTACACCAGTTAAAAAGTTTGATTTTGCTTCCTACAAAGAGGACTCAGTGAAGCTTAACAATAAGGAAGAAATGGAACTGAATGTGCAGGTAAGATCGATACTGGCTCATAATTGCTATAAATGCCATGGACCTGAAAAAATAAAAGGAGAACTGCGGCTTGACAGCAAAAAAATGATATTTAAAGGAGGCGAAGATGGTCCTGTTATTATTCCGGGCGACCTCACAAAAAGTGATCTATACAGGCGAATCACCCTGCCTTCAAATCATAAAGACGTGATGCCTTCAAAAGGCAAAAAATTAGCTGAAGGCGATATTGCAACAATAAAATTCTGGATTCAAAAAGGCGCACCCTGGCCCGAGGGTACTGATAAAGAAAACAATTACCGGGTTGCTAAAATGGAGCCCAGGAATCCACCACTTCCTGCTGCATCAGGGAACCTGAAGAATCCTGTGGATTTGTGGGTAAACGAATATTTTAAAAAGAATAAATTAAAGTGGCCTGCGCTGGTTGATGACAAAACCTACTTAAAAAGAATTTATCTTGACATCATTGGATTGTTGCCTGCCCCTGAAGATCTCAACGATTTTTTTAAAGATACCAGGCCAGATAAAAGAGCAATATGGGTAAGAAAGCTGTTAAATCGTAATGACGATTATGCGATGAATTGGCTTACCTTCTGGAATGATGCGCTACGAAATGATTATACCGGTACAGGATATATTACAGGCGGACGGTTTGACATTACTAACTGGTTGTACCAGTCTTTAAAATCCAATAAACCCTATGATGTATTTGTAAGAGAGCTGATAAGTCCTGACAAAGAATCCAGGGGATTTATTGAAGGTATTAAATGGCGGGGAGTTGTAAATGCAAGTCAGAGAACGGAGATGCAGGCTGCCCAAAACGTATCGCAGGTTTTTTTCGGGCTTAATTTGAAATGCGCTTCCTGTCATAACAGTTTTGTAAGTGACTGGAAGCTGGATGACGCTTATGGCTTTGCAAATATCTTTGCAGATACATCACTTGAAATAAACCGTTGTGATAAACCCACGGGAAAGTTTACCGCATCAAAAATACTTTGGAAAGAGTTGGGTTATATAGATAGTGCTGCTAAAGCCGCAGAAAAACAAAAACAACTGGCGGAGATTATGACAAAGCCTGAGGATGGTCGTCTATACCGCACTATTGTAAACAGGATATGGGCACAGTTGATGGGCCGGGGTCTTGTTGAACCCGTAGATCTCATGGACAACGAACCCTGGAGCCAGGACCTTTTGGATTGGATGGCATTCAATTTTGTACAAAACAAATCTGATATCAGGGATTTGATATACATGATTACTACCTCTAATACGTACCAGATGCCCTCTGTAGGCTTCAAAGAACCGAATCAGATCTTCGTTAAAGATTACAAATTCAAAGGAATGCTTAGGAGGAAAATGTCTGCAGAGCAGTTTGCAGATGCTGTTGGCAGTATTGTTGGGCCTGTTTTTCCTGATTCTCTTATAAAGTATAATCCTTTTGCAGACCATACTATAGAAAAATCAGTTGCTAAAAAATCACTTGCCAAAAAATCTGCCGCTGAAAAAAAGTTGGCAGCTGAAAAATTAGCTGCTGAAGAGTTAGCTGCAAAAAAAATTGCCGATGAAAAATTAGCTGCCGACAAGCTGGTTGCTGAGAAATTAGTTGCTGAAAAATCTATCCTGCTCTATCCCCGGGCCTCATTAGTAGTAAATAATAGTTTTCTCACTGCCCTTGGCAGGCCCAACAGGGAAACTGTTTCTACTACGAGGGAGTCCCAGGCAAACTTGCTACAAGCCCTTGAACTTACAAATGGAGAACGATTCAATGCAGTACTTAAGAAAGGCGCCGAGGATTGGAAGAGAAAGTATAATAAAAGCGACCTGATCATCAAAGAAATCTACAGGAAAGCATTAGGCCGTGAACCGCAACAAAAAGAATTTAAGGTTGCCAGACAAGTACTGGGCGATACTCCGGGCACAGAAGCTATCCAGGATTTATTCTGGGCTATTATGCTTCTTCCTGAATTTCAAATTATTTATTAGGTAACTTTATAGTTAAAAGCTCACGAAGATGAAATCGAACAGGAGAAACTTTTTAAAAAATACCAGTGCCGCGACCTTGGCGGCTATGGCGGCCAGCGCTCCGATGACAAGCTTTTTAACTTCCTGCAACAGGAAGAAAACTAATTCAAAAGCCGACTCTGTCATTTTACTTTGGATGGCAGGTGGAATGGCGCATACAGATACTTTTGATCCTAAAAAATTCACTCCTTTTACAAAAGGAATGGATGCAAATAGTGTACTAAGTACATTTAAACCAGTACCTACTGTAATGGACGGTGTTTCTTTTTCAGAAGGGCTCGAATCCATTGGAAAGATCATGGATAAGGGAACGCTGATTAGGTCTTACGTTGCTGCCGATATGGGACATATCCTGCATTCACGTCACCAATATCACTGGCATACTTGTTATAAGCCACCTCAATCGGTTGCTGCGCCTCATTTTGGCGCCTGGATTGCGAAAGAACTGGGGCCTGTTAATCCTGTCATTCCGGCTTTCATTGATATTGGACAAAGATTCACCTTAGGGGAAGGAGAAGAATTAAAAGCTTTTCATAGCGCCGGATTTTTGGGGAATGAATATGGTCCCTTTCTGATACCTGATCCCTCAGGCGGATTGGAAAGCGTACAACCACCCGTCGGAATGTCTAATACCAGGTTTGAAAAGCGCAACCAGTTATATAACGATCTGGTAAACCAAAGCGCTATGGGCGATTTTGGCAGCGATTACCAGAAAGAATCTTTGAAAAGGTCTATGGAGCAGGCTTACATACTTTTAAAGTCTCCCGAAGCTACAGCATTTGACTTAAGTAAAGAACCTAAAGATATTTATAACATATATAATACGGGAAAGTTTGGATTAGGTTGCCTCATGGCCCGAAGACTGGTTGAACAAGGTGCACGTTTTATCAGTGTCACTACCGAATATGAACCATTTAAGGGCTGGGATACCCACGAAAATGGTTATACCAGGGCGAAGGATATGAAAAAGCAAATTGATGGCCCTGTTGCTCAACTAATAAAAGATCTTGACCGTACGGGACACCTCGATCGTACCATGGTTATCTTAGCCAGCGAATTCAGCAGAGACATGATGGTCGAAGGCCGCCCCGGCCTGAAAGTACAGGAGCAGGTTCAGCAACCCGATGTTATCCAGGAAATTAAAAATTATGGCATGCACCGTCATTTTACAGACGGAGCCTCTATCCTTATGTTTGGAGGTGGTATAAAAAAAGGCCAGGCATATGGTAAAACAGCCGATGAGCGCCCTTGTAAAACCATTGATAAACCAATTGTGATAGACCAGATACATCAAACAATTTATCATGCACTCGGCATTGCTGAAGACGCACATTATGTTGTTGAGAAAAGACCCTTTTATACTACACAGGATGGCTTGGGTAAAGCCGAAATGGGTTTATTTTCTTAATGAGAGTAGTTAGGCTTTATTGCATCAAAATTAATAAAGTTGCAGTTTTTAGGCTTCTACATCTATTTTATCTAAAAGAGGTTGGTTTATATGATTGGAGGTAACCCTCTTTTTATTTCTGGCTTTGATGAAATTAAAGCGTAATACATCTATTGTTTTAGATTGCTATATCGCCAGTTTCACATTTATAGCTAAAGATTTAAACAGTATATGTTGTAAGATTAGCAGCAGCAGCATTATCGAGAAACCATTGCAATTCTCCATCAATAGGTTTAATAAGTTGGGCTGGAAAATTATCTATGTCTTTATTCTCCTCAATTACACGATGAACTGCCTCAGCTTTTCCTTCTCCATATACGAGAAAAGCAATATGATAAGCCCCGTTAATAAGGGGTGCATTCAGTGTAACCCTATAGGTCTTTTGCTCTTCAAGATAAACTTCTTTCACTGATGGTGTTGTATCATGAAGAACAGGTGTATTGGGAAATAGTGAAGCTGTATGTGAATTATCTCCGAGACCCAGCAGCACTAGGTCAAAACGTATGTCTTCTCCTTTAAAAAAATCTTTAATCACGTCTGTATATTTTCGGGCAGCGGTTTTAGCTTCGACACTTGTATTGACTGCGAAGATTTGCGCTTCTGCAATTTTTAATGGATCAAATAAAGCTTTTTTGGCCATTAAAAAATTACTATTGGGATCAGTTTGTGGAACATAACGTTCGTCGCCAAAAAAAAAGTACACTTTATTCCAATCTATTTTATCCTTATAATAAGCAGCAAGCAACTCATACAACTTTTTTGGCGAGCTTCCTCCTGAAAGTGCAACTGAGAATTTTCCATTTGCTGAGATTGATTGTTGTGCAACTGTTATAAGATATTCTGCCAATCTTTTAAGTACTTTCTTCTCTGTCTTAAATACATTTAATTTCATTTGCTTCAGCTTTTATTATTTAGAGGCAAGGTGAACCAATGAAATCCATCCCGGGCTATAAGTGCTTCAGCAAGTTCCGGTCCCCACGAGTCAGCAGAATAATTAGGAAAATTCAGGCTTTTTTTGTTTTGCCAGCTTGATAGAACAGGCATAATCAAATCCCATGCAGCTTCTACCTGGTCACCGCGCATAAACAAGGTCTGGTCACCCAGCATGGTATCGAGCAAAAGAGTTTCATAAGCTTCCGGAGCCTGGCTGGCGTACGTGCCTTTATAATCAAATACCATATCAACGGTATTTAATACCATATCAAGGCCCGGCCGCTTTGCCTGTACCTGCAATCGTACACTCATTTCAGGTTGTATACTAATGATAAGCCTGTTTTGCTGCCAACTTTCAGCAGCTTCTTTCGGAAATACAAAATGTGGTACATCTCTGAATTGAATAGAGATAACAGAAGAGGTCTGGTGCATTCTTTTTCCCGTCCGTACATAGAACGGCACTCCCTGCCAGCGCCAGTTATCTACAAAAAATTTAACTGCTGCAAAAGTTTCTGTATTCGATTGAGGATTTACTTTTGATTCCTCGCGGTAACCAGGTACCTGCTTTCCTTCCATCCAGCCTTTACCATACTGCCCTCTTACAGCCGACATCCGTACATCTTCCGGCGTAAACTGTCGCATTGCCCTTAAAACATCTACTTTACGATTTCGTATTTCGTCAGCATTAAAATTAACGGGCGGTTCCATAGCAACCAGGCAAAGAAGCTGCAATAAATGATTTTGAATCATATCGCGCATTGCACCTGCTCCGTCATAATAATCTCCACGATCTTCCACGCCCAGTTGTTCCGTTACAGAAATCTGTACGTGCTCTATATAACTCCGGTTCCACACAGGTTCCAAAATAGAATTGGCGAAGCGGAAAGCCATAATATTTTGAACCGTTTCCTTACCGAGGTAATGATCTATCCGGTAAATCTGCCGCTCATCTACAATCCCCGCAAGTAAATTGTTTAATTTTTTTGCAGACTCCAAATCATGACCAAATGGCTTTTCAATTACAATTCTCGTTTTATCCAGATCAGTAGCCAGGTTACTCTTACAAATATTTTCAGCAATAATTGGGAAAAAGTTGGGCGCTACAGCAAGGTAATAAATTACATTAGCTTTTGTGTGCCACTCATTGTTATGATTTTCTATTTTGACACTGAACTCATGATAAGTATTTGGATCATTTAAATCAGAAACCTGGTAAAAAATATGTTGTGAAAACTCTGCCCATTTGCCGTCTTCAGCTTTTCCGCTTCGGGAAAACTCATTGATTCCTTCCAGCAGTTTTGTTTTAAATTGATCATCATTTAACTTAGTACGACCTGTTCCAATAATGGAAAACCGATCGGGCATCCAGCCATCTACATATAAATTATAAAGAGCAGGAGCTAATTTGCGGAAGTTGAGGTCGCCTGTACCACCAAAAATAATGAATATAGCAGGCTGCGGTTTCAAAGCTTGGTTCATGATATATTTTCTGTCAGAGTGTTAAGTATTGTGTATTAAATCTTCCGTGTTTTCGGCTAACCATTGGGTATGAAAAATTCCTTCTTTACCTATCAGTTCATATGTATGGGCACCAAAATAATCACGTTGTGCCTGTATGAGGTTTGACGGCATTCTTTTACTGCGAAAGGCGTCAAAATAGGTTAAAGAGGATGCATATGCCGGCATGGCGATACCCGCTGCCGCCGATTTGGACACAATAGATCTTGCTCCCGGCAACGCTTCTATAAGGAGGGTCTTCACCTGCTCGTCAAGCAGCAGATTTTCAAGGAGGGGATCTTTCTGATAAGCATTAAAAATATCAGTCAAAAACACAGAGCGGATGATGCAACCTCCACGCCATATTTTAGCTATTTCATCTAATCTTAATTGGTAATGATAGTCTTTTGAAGCTTTCAAAAGCAAATCCATACCCTGGGCATAAGTAATGATCATACTAAAAAAAAACGCTTGTTCTAATTCCGGCAGAAGTGTATCAGTATTGCCGTCCAGCTTCGGTTCTTCAATGCTATATAATGCCGATGCCTTTTCTCTTAATTGTTTATATTTTGACAGGTCACGCATTGCAACTGCTGTATCTATCGTTGGTATCGGTGTTTCCAGATCCATTGCTACCTGCGAAGTCCATTTGCCTGTACCTTTCGACCTTGCTTCATCTTTAATATCATCAACGAGCAAATGATCTGAACCGGGAGCTTTAAAAGCGAAAATATCTTTCGTAATGTCTATCAGGAAAGATTGCAAACGACCTTCATCCCACTTCTCAAAAACCTGATGAATCGCTTCATTGTCCAGTCTTAATCCATTTTTAAGGAACTCGTAAGTTTCTGCTATCAATTGCATCAAACCGTATTCTATACCATTATGAACCATTTTTACAAAATGACCTGCTGCACCAGGACCTATATATGTTACACAAGGTTCCCCGTCTACCTTTGCTGCAATAGCATCAAACACAGGTTTCATTTGTGAATAAGCCTGCTTATCACCTCCAGGCATCATGCTTGGGCCCTTTCGGGCACCTTCTTCGCCTCCGGATATACCCATTCCAAAAAAGTGAAAACCTTCTGATTCAAGTTCGGCAACGCGTCGTGTTGTATCAGTGAAATGGGAGTTTCCTCCGTCAATTAAAATATCTCCTTTGTCAAGTAAAGGAATCAACTCTTCAATAACGTTATCTACAATTTTACCGGCAGGAACCAACATTATTATAGAGCGGGGAGTCTGAAGACTTTGAATAAAATCGTGAGCTAAGGTAAATGCCTTTACCTGTTTACCTTCTCCTTCTTTTTCAAGCAGTGCGACCTGTGCCGGATTTTTATCGTAGCCTGCAACTGCAAAGCCATGATCTGCCATATTTAATAAAAGGTTGCGGCCCATTGTACCAAGACCGATCATTCCGAAAGTATATTTATCCATTGTTTCGCTCATGATTATTGAAAGTTTTAAGTTTCAGTTGTTCTAATATCTCGATAGTAGATGCAGGGCTGGTATGATGCATGGAACGGATGCCTAATTTTTGGGCAGCATGTACCAGCATAATACGGTCATCAAAATATATACATTGCTCAGGGGGCGCCTGGGCTATTCCCATTGCCAGTTGAAATATTCCCGGATCCGGTTTGCGCATTTTTACTTCACACGAAGAAATAAAAGCATCAAAGCAAGCATGCAGCCTAAACTTTTTGACGCGGTATTCATTCAGTTCCCTGCCTTCATTATTAAGGGAAATGATACGAAAACCACTATCCTTTTTCCACTCTTTTAACCATTGCAGCATTTGCGGCAATTCCTGTGATTGGGAAAACATAAACTCTTTAAAATCTTCCCGGGGAAAGTCTCTCGGATGATTAAAAATAACGGTATCAAGATATTCATCTAAAGTTATTTTGCCCATTTCATATATATTAAATATGAAATTGTGTAAAGCATCTACTTCTTCATAATCCAAATTAAACTTTTCGGCTGCTTTCTGACGGGATTCATGACCCCAACCATTGGTTAATAAAACACCTCCTATGTCAAAAAAAACAATTCTTTCATGCGAGCTTTCCATCAGTGAAACTATTTATTTTTTATTCCTTTGCTCCTCTATAGCCTTCAATAATTTTTCATACGGTTTATTGAACTTCTCGATTCCCTCGTCTTCTAATTTTTGGGTGATTTCATTGATGTTTATACCTATTTCCTTAAGTTTCTCCAGGGCGAGGTGTGCTTTATTCAAATCCTGTTCTAAACGGTTTTCAGGATTACCATGATCGCGAAAAGCTTCGAGCGTTTCCATAGGAATGGTATCAACCGTATCAGGTCCGATCAAGGCTTCAACATATTTGACATCAGAACTGGATGGATCTTTACTGCTGGTACTTGCCCATAATAGTCTTTGCGGTCTTGCGCCTTTTTCTTCCAGTTTTTTAAACCGTTCACTGCAAAATATCTTTTTATATATCTGGTAGGCTTTTTTGGCAGATGCAATTGCTACCTCACCTTTCAGTTCGTTAAAACCCTTCTGCAACAGTAAAGGATCAACCATTATATCTATGCGGCTTAGAAAAAAACTGGCAACAGATGCTATCTTATCGATTGGTTTACCTGCATTTAACCTGTCTTCGAGCCCTGAGATATAAGCCTCGGTTACTTCCTCATACCTTGGCAATCCGAAAAGCAATGTTACATTAATATTAATGCCCTCGCTGATAGCTTTTCTGATTGCAGGAAGACCTTCAGCCGTTCCCGGTATCTTAATCATTACATTTTTACGATCTACTTTTTGCCACAGATCGATAGCCTGAGCAATAGTTCCTTCAGTATCCCGGGCCAAAAGAGGTGATACTTCCAGGCTTACAAAGCCATCTGCACCTTCAACTTCTTCCTCGTAAACCTGTTTAAATAAATCTGCCGCAGCCTTTATATCATCTATGGCTACTGCATAAAATATTTCATCATTGCTTTTGCTTTCCCGGCTTAGTTCTGCTATTTGTTCATCATAATCAGAACTGCCACTGATTGCCTTCTCAAAGATGGCAGGGTTTGATGTTACCCCCCTGATACCATCTTCGTCAATGAGCTTTTGCAATCCTCCCGATTGAATTAACTTACGCTCTATAAAATCGAGCCAGATGCTTTGACCAAGTTCATGTATCTGTTTAACTTTATTAGTTGCCATTTTTATATTGATTTAAACTTTATTGTATTGGGTTAGAAGCATAACTGTTTATGAGGTAATTTTTTTTTAGCTTCATAACTTTCCTTAGCATCGTTGTGTCACTCCCTTGTACTTTCAGCTATCCTATTCACCTTTTTTCCAGCAAATTCTAAAATCCCACTTCTTCTGATTGTACACTTTTTATTTTCTCTTTTCAAGTTCATTTACTTTCTGTAACCGGCGCAAATGTCTTTCAGCATTTGTAAATTGTGCATTTAAAAAAGCCTGTACAAATTCCTGGGCTACCATAGGTCCTGAAATTCGTCCTCCAAGGCACATCATATTCAGGTCATCATCTTCCACTCCCTGGTGAGCTGAAAAATGATCATTGATCAGGCAAGCCCTTACTCCGGGAATTTTATTAGCTACTACTGCTGCTCCTACACCGCTTCCGCAAACAGCAATTCCCCGGTCAACCTCCTTACTTGCTACAGCTTTCGATAAGGGAATTACAAAATCGGGATAATCGTCCTGTTTATTCAATTCGAAAGCACCGAAGTCTTTAACCTCATGACCAAGAGATTCTAAAAAAGGATGTAAGGTTTCTTTTAATTCAAACCCTCCATGGTCTGCTGCTATTCCTATTTTCATATTTAATATTTGAAATGAGGAAACTTTTTATGTATTTATAATATCTCGGAAATAGAATTAGAAACACTGATTTCTTAAATCGAAACCGCCAGCAAGTCATATTATTTACCAATTAACGCCCTGGCTCTTTTAACCACATTGTCAACCGTAAATCCAAACTCTTTATATAACTCTTCGGCCGGAGCAGATTCTCCAAATGTCGTCATGCCGATAATATCCCCTTCGTCAGTTACATACTTATGCCATCCAAGCGTAGAACCTGCTTCCACAGCCAGGCGTTTTTTCATCGTTTTAGGAAACACTGTTTCTTTATAAGCTTCATCCTGCTTTTCAAACAATTCCCATGAAGGCATGCTTATTACACGTGCAGATATTGATTCCTGTTTGAGTTTTTCCTGCGACTGCATCAACAAGGAAACTTCTGACCCTGTTCCGATTAAGATGATGTCAGGTTCGTTTTCAGAATCTGATAATATATAAGCACCTTTTTCAAGTTCTGCGGCAGATGTATATTTCTGCTGGTCCAGAACAGGAATATTCTGGCGGGTAAGTACCAGGGCAACGGGTCCGCCTGAGTGTTCTATAGCCACCCTCCATGCCTGCGCTGTTTCATTTGCATCTGCCGGGCGAATTACTACGAGGTTAGGAATAGATCTTAAAGAGATGAGTTGCTCTACGGGCTGGTGCGTTGTTCCATCTTCACCGAGTCCAATACTGTCGTGAGTATAAATAAATATGGGCCGTATTTTCATAATAGCAGCCAGCCGGATGGGAGGACGCATATATTCTGAAAATATGAGAAATGTTGCACCATAAGGTATCATGCCTTTAGTAAGGGCAAGACCATTCAAAGCTGCACCCATTGCGTGTTCACGAATGCCAAAGTGAAAATTGCGTCCGTTTCTGTCTTCAGCAGTAAAAGAGCTGTATTTATCAAGGTTAGTATCAGTAGATGGGGCCAGGTCTGCCGAACCACCGACAAGACTTGGCAAACTTGCTGCAATGGCATTTAGCACTTTGCCTGAAGCTTTACGTGTAGCAACTTTGCCATCTGCTGGTGAAAAGACAGGAAGTTTTTCTTTCCAATTCTCGGGTAATTTTGTACTGCGTTCCTGGTCGTATTGTGCTGCGACTTCGGGATATTTTTCTTTATAGGACTGGTACAATTCATCCCATTTTTGTTCGAGTTTAATTCCCTCATCTCCTTTTGCATGATAATATTTTAATACCTCATCAGGAACTTCGAAATATTGTTGAGGATCAAAACCAAATCCTTTTTTAACCAGTTTTACTTCATCTTCTCCAAGAGGTGATCCATGTGCACTTGCCTTGTCAACTTTATTAGGACTTCCAAATCCGATATGAGTCCGCACTTTTATGAGAGACGGTCTTTCTGTCTCTTGTTGCGCATTTCTTACGGCTTCTGTAAGGGCTTTCAAATCATTTCCGTCACTGACCTCCTGTACATGCCAGCCATAAGCCTCAAAACGTTTCGCTACGTCTTCATTAAAAGCAAGGCTCGTATCCCCTTCAATAGAAATATGATTGTCATCGTAGAAATAAATCATGTTTCCCAGCTTTAAATGCCCTGCAAGTGAAGCAGCTTCTGCTGTTACGCCTTCCATAATATCGCCATCACTGCAGATCGCATAGATTTTATAGTCAAACAAATCAAATCCGGGTTTATTGAAACGTGCGGCAAGATGCTTCTGGGCTATCGCAAATCCTACTCCATTGGCAAATCCTTGTCCTAAAGGACCTGTGGTCACATCCACGCCATTGATTAATCCAAACTCTGGATGCCCTGCAGCTTTACTATGCAACTGCCTGAAATTTTTAATGTCATCAAGGGTAAGATCATACCCTGTGAGGTAAAGAAAACTGTATTGCAGCATGCAGGCATGTCCGGCAGATAATATAAATCTGTCACGGTTTGGCCATTCAGGATTGTGAGGATTGTAATTCATAGTATGTGCCCAAAGAACATGACCAATAGGTGCAAGACCCATTGGAGTACCCGGATGACCGGAATTAGCTTTTTGAACCGCATCGATGGATAAAACCCTGACTGTATTAATTCCTAATTGCTCAATATCTTCCGCATTTGAATTCATGCTTTTGCTGTTTTAAGTGTTTATTTATTATTATCAGAAGAATTTTCAGCGGTAATCATAGGAGTTTTTTCTTTCGTTACCCACAACCGTGCACCTCCTTTAATCCCCTCTTTATTTGTAACAAGCTTCATATTGCTATCCAGTGGAAAATTTAAATTTTTAGCGTTGCCTCCTCCTATATAGAGGAAGTCATAATTGAATACCGTTTTTAAAACCTTTAAAACTTTTTCCATCCGTTTGTTCCATTTTTCTTTGCCCTCTTTTTCATACGCCTCGTCTCCTATGTAATCGTCATAAGTGGTATTTTTAGTAATAGGATGGTGGGCAAGTTCAAGGTGAGGAAGTAAATTGCCATCCTGCAACAATGCAGTACCAAAACCTGTTCCCAGCGTAACGACCATTTCAAATCCTTTTCCACTTACGACTCCCAGGCCCTGCATATCCGCATCGTTGACTACCTGCACGGGTTTACCCAATTCATCCTGAAGCTTTTTTGTCAAATTCACGTTTTTCCAAAATTCTGTACCAAGATTCGGTGCTGTAATAACTGTACCTCCTTTCACATACCCCGGAAATCCGACAGATATTTTATCATATTCAGGAAACTTTTGGACTAAGGTTTTAATTGTACTTACCACATTTACCGGATTAGCCGGCGAAGGGGTGGCGACTCTTGCGTATTCCATCTGAAGCTCACCACGACTGTTTAAAATAGTAGCTTTAATGTGAGATCCTCCTATATCAACTGAAAGTATTTTTAAATCAGAAACAGATTCGGGCATAAAATGAATTTATATGTGAATATAGGTTGTTATACCAGCTTTTAAAAAAGTTCACAATATAATAAATTATATTTCATATTTTCTTTCTGTCCTGTCTTGTACTATGTAAAGCAATTCCAACTACATAATATTAAACCCCAAATGAATTGAATAAATTTTATTTTCAGGTACGCCTATTTCTAATAACATTTCTTTCCAATTATCAAACTGATTTAATTCGTTGTCCTCCTTACCCATAACCCAAATCACGTCTTTTTTCACCAATTCACTCCTGTTTTGAACTAATATGTTACTATTTACCGGTGTATCAATCGTTTTTAAAAGTTGTTCCGGTGAAACAAAATTTTCGGGAATAGGACTTCCGGGGTTTATATCATCAATAATTAACAATGAGGCCGTTCTCCAAGACCATAAATCACTATTTTCAGCTTTTATTATCTCTTCATCAGTTAATGAAAACAAATTATATAATTTCATGCCAGTATAATAACTGCAGGAATTTCTTTTAATACATAATTCAGTTGCAATGCCGACGCATAAAGGGCTTTTACCGCTTTTTATTCCACCAAATATCAATAGATGTTTTCCTAAAGACGAATTTTTTGTCTCTAAAAAGTTTATAATCACACGCTTATCATTTTCGTTAATATTGCCTTCCCATTGACTAAGCCTGAATTGAATTGGAAGTCTCGAATATTGTATATACATTTTAGTTACAAACCAATAGGAGGCCGGGTAAATAAGTATTAGTAATAAAGCAAGTAGAATGTAAATTACTGTCCATGAAAAATGTAAAAAGATACTTGCCGAAAAAGCACCGAACCAGAAAAAACATAAGTCTGTGAAGGTGTCAAAAGCGACATTGCGCCACGCTGGCTGAAATGTATATTCTTTTCCCCCGACAGATAATAGTTTTGATTGGGAATGTTTCTTAAATAATAATGGGCCTAAAAAATTATACGCTTCAAACAATAACCATAGACAAGAGATGATTACTGCTGCCCAATATGAAGGTTTATCAATCGTTGTACGATTAAGAATTGAATAAACTATCAGTGTAGGCACATACCCCAGAGAAAAATGACCAAATTGATTGGCAAGCCATGAATAAGTTAGCGTTACTCCACGATAAGAATCTTTGCCTATTAAATCAGCTTTTAACTGTTTAAGTATATCTTTTATAGAAATTGATACCATTACTTAAATAAATCAAATTTTTTAGGAATATTCTTCGGTATAATATAGTTTTTGATTAAAACGACCTGGTACTCAATTAATTTAGTAGTATAGATCACCATTTTATTAAAACTGCGAATTGAACAAATTTTAAAAAAATAAAGCTTTGACCTCACCATCTGAATCCTTCAGTTTTAAACTTTACTCAACCTTAACTAAAACTAAAGGTAATTAAAACAGTTTATTTACTCACCTTACGCAAGTTTCTGAATACTTTTATTACTTAAAGATTGATTATTGTGGAAAACTTTCAAGATTTATATACTGATTATTTGATTTGCTCAACTTCCTATGCAACTTCTACCGGTATGTCTAAGATGTTGAAAGGCGCTGTAAGCCACGATAAAATAACTCTTGAATTACGCAGCGGCAAATACGACTCTAAATATTTATGGAATACAGTTAAGCCCATGATACGCGAGTTGTGCTTCAACGCAGGTAAGGATATGGTGATATTAAGCGTAGATGATTCTATAGAGGAAAAAAGATATACAGATGAGAGTGAGCTGATATGCTGGCATTACGACCATACCTTTAACAGGAATGTGAAGGGTGTGAATTTTATAACTGCAGCCGTTAATACACAAGGTGTAAGTATTCCCTGCATGACGGAGTTTGTAAAAAAAGACCAGTGGGAAAGGGATGAGAAAACCGGTAAGCAAAAGCGCAAAAGCAGCAAGACAAAGAATGAGATGTACCGCGATATGTTGCGTCAGTGCAGCATCAATGTAGGGTTTGATTATGTAGTAAATGACAGTTGGTTCTCTTCGGTAGAGAATATGCAATTGGTAAAAGAGGAGTTGAAGTGCGAGTTTGTGATGGCATTGAAATCGAACCGGAAAGTAGCTTTGAGCGAGGAGGATAAAAAGGCAAAAAAATTTATAAATATTGAAACGCTACAGCCAGAACAACAAGCCGTAGAGGTCTGGTTAGAAGAACTGGATTTTCCGCTGTTGCTGATAAAGCAAGTCTTCAAAAACGAGGATGATACAGTCGGAGAGTTGTATTTGGCATGTAGCGATTTAAGTTTATGTTATGAGCAAATTACGGCAATCTACAAAAGACGGTGGGTTGTGGAGGTTTATCACAAATCAGTAAAAAGCAATACCGGGTTCGCAAAATCACCCACTCAAACTACAACATCCCAGATTGCCCATTTTGTAATGTCAATCCTGGTATATGTAAAGTTGGAGTGGCTTAAAATAAGAACAGATTTAAATCACTTTGCATTGAAAGCTAAACTTTATGAAGCCGCTTTAAAAGCGGCAAATGAAGAATTGAAAAGGTTATCCACAATCGTGCTGCCGAAACCGCTTTTATTGGATAAAGATGCGTAAGGTGAGTTAATAACAGAGAATGCTGAAGCCTGATGTCAATGAACCATAAGACTCTGGTTTTATATATTTTCACAAGAACACAAAGACAAAATATTTTGAAACTCTATATCAAATACATGGTCAGCCTTCGTTGCAAGATGATTGTGAAACAGGAACTCACAAATCTAGGTTTGCATTATGTAGTTGTTGACCTTGGCATGGTTGAAATTATGGAAGACATAACTCAAAAACAGCACGACCTAATGAAAGAAAACCTGCTTAGGTATGGGCTGGAATTGCTGGATGATAAAAAGAGCATCCTGATTGAAAGGATAAAAAATGTTATTATCGAGATGATCCATAACTCAGAAGAACTGCCTGTAATAAACTATTCTGATTACATCAGTGAAAAATTAAATCACGATTATACCTACCTGTCTAACATATTTTCGGAAGTAAAGGGAATCACCATACAGCACTTCATCATTATTCATAAAATTGAAAAGGTTAAAGAATTGATTCTGTACGATGAACTTAACCTTACAGAAATTTCCGATAAGCTCCAATATAGTAGTGTGGCTCATTTGTCAAACCAATTCAAGAAAGTTACCGGACTTTCTCCTTCCTTTTATAAGCAATTTAAGCAAAAGCGCAAAGCGAACCTCGAGAACGTGTGATATTTGTAAGATTTTCCCCTAGATGTGTAACGCTTAAAATTGAAACCGAGGCTAAGGATGCACTTGAAAAAGTAGCCATAGAACGTGGGCTTGCACGCAACTGGTCAATTGATGATGAAGATATTCAGGTTAGGGTTACAGGTAATAATGTAACACTAACCGGAATAGTTGATTCCATCTATCAAAAAGATGAAGCTGGACGAATAGCATGGAATGCGCCTGGTGTTCGGTCAGTTGATAATGAATTGGTCATTGATTACGACAATTAACCATTTCATCAATAAAAGGGAGAAGAACTATCCTTTCAAGTGTAACCAGCTGAACAATCATTGCGGTTTGTATTTATTGTGATTATAGAATGAGCCACAAAGGCTCATTCTGCTTTAAGTATGGTTATACATCATTACATATAAAAATGTGCAATTAATTTTTACTGTTCTTCTTAATACTAATATTTTTTTAATCAATCCCTGATAATTCAAAAGTATTTAACAGCGTGTAACAAAAGGGTCGGTACTTTGCCGTTTCGTGTCAGCTTCTTAATTATTAAGGTTTATTATGAAGGTTACGGCAAGTACAGTATTAGATATCTTATCGCGTTTGCGTAATAGTTTTTTACGGGATGAAGCCATACGTAAGTATGATGAGGAACCCTTTCGTTCAGAACTTTTTAGCTCCGACCAAATTGAACGCCATGGCAAAGTAGTAGCCGGGGCACATAAACTGCAGCAGGGTGCCTCTTCCGATAAACTCCTGAAAAGATTGGGGGATAATGAAGAAACTTTGCTTGAAGTGCGAAACCTGTTGGTAGACAGCATTAGGAATGGCAAAACCATTACCCCAGGTGCCGAGTGGCTGCTTGATAATTTCTACCTCGTAGAAGAACAGGTTGTTATAGCGAGGAAACATTTACCAAAAGGCTATAGCCAGGCTTTGCCTTACCTGGCAAACGGTATCTCTGCCGGTATGCCACGCGTTTATGATATTGTATTAGAAATTATTTCGCATAGCGATGGTCGTGTTGATGTAACAAGTCTTATAAGTTTTATTGCATCCTATCAAACACACACTGTTCTTACACTTGGAGAATTATGGGCGATACCCATCTTGCTGCGGCTGGCTGTTATCGAAAACCTCCGCCGGGTTTCGGGTAAGATAGCATTGGATATGATTGATCATAACCTTGCAGATTACTGGGCTGAAAGGATGATAGACACTGTAAAAGAGGAACCAGGTAACTTAATTCTGACTATAGCAGATATGGTTCGCTCGAAGCCTGTGCTCGAAAGTCATTTTGTTGCCAGCTTTACACGTGAGCTTCAGGGAAAAGATCCTGCACTTGCATTGCCCCTCAACTGGATGGAACAGCAATTGTCAGCAATGGGAACCAGCAGTAACGACCTTGTTCTGCAGGAAAATCAAAAACAGGCTGCCGACCAGGTGTCTGTACGAAATAGCATCGGCACACTTCGTTTTATTGGTGCAACAGACTGGCGTGAATTTGTAGAAACCCTTAGTAGTGTAGAGCAGGTATTAAGACAAGATATAACAGGTACTTACCCGTTGATGGATTTTGCTACTCGCGACAGGTACCGGCATGTAGTTGAATTTATTTCAAAACATTGTGCTTTATCAGAAACGGAAGTGGCGCAAAAAGTTCTTGATCTGACACAACAGCCTAAAAGCGACGATCAAAAAACAGACAGGCAAAAACATGTTGGTTACTACCTCGTTGATAAAGGGCTGAAAAAGATGGAGCAGGCTGCAGGCATGCGTTATTCCTTATTGCAAAAGTGGAATCGATTAACGCATCAAATGCCTGTATCTCTTTTCTTGTCCTCCATTGTACTCTTAACTATCGTGTTTGCTGCAGCTATGCTGTATGTAGTTAATCAGCATGGTGAGTACAGTTGGAAAATATTATGTGTCGTTTGTATTCTTTGTTTATTAGGATCCCTTCACCTTGCTGTATCGCTGGTAAATTGGTTAGCTACAATTTGGGTGAAACCAAAACTCCTTTCCCGCATGGATTTTTCAGAAGGTATTCCTCCTGAATGCCGCAGCCTTGTAATCGTACCTACAATGCTCTCAAGCCACGATTACATTGAAGAGCTGATTGAAGGTCTGGAAATACGTTACCTGGCTAACAGAGAGAAGAATTTACACTTTGGTTTATTGACGGATTTTACAGATGCAGACTCGGCTACCCTGCCGCAGGATGAGAGCCTGGTGGTATTAGCAAAAACCAGGATTGAAGGCTTGAACGAAAAATATAAAGCACCCGAAGAAGATGCATTCTTTCTTTTTCACCGCCCCAGAAAATGGAATGCGCGTGAACGAAAATGGATGGGTTGTGAACGTAAGAGAGGGAAGCTATCTGCATTGAATGCTTTTTTACGGGGGCGTGGTGGTGAGGAATTTTCTTTAGTTGTTGGTAATTCTCAAATACTATCAAACGTAAAATATGTTATAACGCTCGATTCAGATACACAGGTTCCAAGAGAGTCGGTGTGGAAATTTATAGCTACCATGGCGCATCCGCTTAACCGTGCTATTTATAATCCCGGTAAAAAAAGAGTAACCGAAGGCTATGGAATTTTGCAACCCCGTGTAGCGCCGAGTATACCAAAAACGGCAACATCATTGTATTTGCGCATGCAGGGTAATCTTTCCGGCATCGATCCATATACGCAGGTTTCTTCAGATGTGTACCAGGACCTTTTTGGGCAAGGGTCTTTTATAGGAAAAGGAATTTATGATGTTGATATATTCGAACAGGCTTTGCATGGCGTGTTCCCGGAAAACCGCATACTAAGTCACGACCTGGTGGAAGGTTGTTATGCCCGCTCTGGTTTAATAAGTGATGTTCTTTTATACGAAGAAAGCCCTCCACAATACCTTACAGATTTGAAACGCCATCACCGTTGGATAAGAGGAGACTGGCAAATTGGTGCATGGATGCTTCCTTTTGTAACTGCGGGAAATGGACGGTTAACGAAGAACAAACTTTCTGCATTATCAAGATGGAAAATTTTTGATAACCTCCGCAGAAGCCTGCTGCCGCTTACTTTAACGCTGCTGCTATTAGCAGGTTGGTTTGTACTTCCCTTCCCATGGTTTTGGACGTTATCTGTTACCATCATCATTTTATTGCCGGTAATGACGGCTGCCGGCTGGCAACTTATGCATAAGCCCAAAGACCTTACAGTTATATCTCACTTTTTTGAAGTCGGCGTTTCTGTGAGAGATTTTCTCAGACGTTTTGTGTTTGGTATTGCCGTTCTTCCTTACGAAGCTTTTAAATATACAGACGCGGTTGTACTCACCAACTGGCGTATGATAGTTACACGCAGGAAACTATTAGAATGGACCCCATCAGCTACAACAAGACGTAAAACGCATAACGATGTTTTGTCGGTATATGCATCCATGTGGATAGCACCACTGTTGAGTGTAGTGACTACTGCTTTTTTATCATACACAAATACGCAAGCCCTCGAGGTTGCTATGCCCATGCTGGTACTATGGTTACTGGCGCCTGCCATTGCATGGCGATTGAGCAAAGCAGAAACAGAAAAGAAACCAAATCTTTCTATTGATCAAAACTTATTTCTGCATAAAGCCGCACGAAAAACCTGGTCGTTCTTTGAGCAATTTGTAAGTGCAGAAGAGAACTGGATGCCGCCTGATAATTTCCAGGAACAACCCGTAGCAATCATTGCACATCGTACATCACCTACTAATATGGGGCTGGCTTTGCTAGCTAATCTTGCAGCTTACGATTTTGGTTATATATCCGGTGGAGAACTAATTGTACGATCTAAGAACACGTTACAGTCTATGCTTAAGCTTGAGCGGTTTAACGGGCATTTTTACAATTGGTATAATACCATCTCTTTAATGCCACTACAGCCCAGGTATGTATCAACTGTTGACAGTGGTAATCTTATCGGTCACCTGCTTACTTTACGGCAAGGATTTTTATCGTTGAGCAGCCAGCCTGTTTTCAATAATCATACTTACCAGGGGCTTATCACCACGGTAAAGATCATCCAGGATATTTCGAAAGAGAAGGTTCTTATACAAACGGAGAAGATTTTGGAAGTATTGAATGTTGCCATTAATGAAGGGGTTAGCTCACTTTATAATGCAAAAAAGAATTTAGAGGAAGTGACTCTTCTTATCAATGAGTTAACCCTTAAGCAGGCAGGCAGAGAAAATGAGCTAATAAAATGGATAGCAAAGTTGTCATCGCAAATAAAGAATATTTATGATGACCTGTTACAATTAACGCCCTGGTTGAAGTTGCTACCTGTACCACAAAACTTCAATAATCTCGCAGCATTAGAAAGCATTCCTACACTCATTTCCTTACAGGAGTTGCCCCGTTTATTTTTACCACATATTCATCTCTATGAACAGCAGGAACAGAGTACCGGTAATAAAGATTGGTTAAGGAAATTGCATGAAGCCATTGTAAACGGAAGTAATGAAGCAAGTGAAAGGATTAACCACCTGGAACAATTGGCAGAGCAATGCGAACAACTAAGTGATGTGGAGTATGATTTCCTTTATGATAAATCTACCAGCCTTTTACGAATAGGATATAATGTAGATGATCAAAGAAAAGATAATAGTTTTTACGACTTGCTTGCCTCTGAAGCAAGGCTCGGAATTTTCGTTGCCATCGCACAGGGAAAATTACCGCAGGAAAGCTGGTTTGCATTGGGCAGACTGTTAACCAATTCCGGCGGAGACCCGATTTTACTTTCGTGGAGCGGCTCTATGTTTGAATACCTCATGCCCGAACTGGTAATGCCTTCTTATGAAAATACCTTGCTTTACCAAACAAATAAAGCTACAGTAAAACGCCAGATCGATTACGGGGCTCAGCGCGGCGTACCATGGGGTATTTCGGAGTCTGGTTATAATATGGTCGATGCCAATCTAAATTATCAGTACCGCGCATTTGGTGTACCAGGCTTAGGATTGAAGCGCGGATTGGAAGAAGATATTGTTATCGCGCCTTATGCCTCTATGCTTGCTTTAATGATAGCTCCAAATAAATCATGCACAAATCTGCAACGGTTATCCAAAGAAGGATTTGAAGGTGAATTTGGTTTTTTTGAAGCCATAGATTATACACCCAGCCGGTTGCCAAGGGGAACCACAAACAGTATTATACAATCTTACATGGTGCATCACCAGGGTATGGCATTTCTTTCTCTGGCTTATGTGTTGTTGAATAAACCCATGCAAAAAAGGTTTGAAGCAGAACTTCGTTTTAATGCCACCTTATTGTTGCTGCAGGAACGTATACCACGAACAACACTCTTTTACGCACATACCGCCGACATTATAGAAACCCATACCATAGCTACAGATATACCGCAACGAAACATCAACACACCCAATACAAGACTGCCGGAAATTCAGCTTTTAAGCAATGGACGTTACCAGGTTATGATCACCAATTCCGGAGGTGGGTACAGCCGCTGGAAAGATATTGCAGTCACCCGCTGGAGGGAAGATGCCACAAAAGATAACCACGGTATATTTTGTTATATAAAAGATATAAGCAGTGGTAAGTTCTGGTCTAATACTTACCAGCCAACCTTGCAGCCTGCCAAAAGTTATGAAGCTATTTTCTCGCAGGGTCATGTTGAATTTAGAAGGCTTGATTACGGCATAGAAACCAAAACAGAAATGGTTATCTCCCCTGAAGATGACACAGAGTTAAGACGGATAAAAATTACCAACAAAACGCAATCAGTAAGAGTTTTAGAACTTACCAGTTACGCCGAAGTGGTAATGGCAATCCAGGCTTCCGATGAAGCACATCCGGCATTTAGTAACCTTTTTGTTCAGTCAGAAATTGTACCTGAACATAGTGCCATTTATTGTACGCGACGCCCACGCTCCGCAGAGGAAACACCGCCCTGGATGTTTCATCTTATGGATGTACGTGGTACGGATGTGCAGAGTGTATCTTATGAAACAGACCGTATGCAGTTTACGGGCAGGGGAAGAACTTTGCAACACCCGCAGGCTATGGATGATGAGGTGCTTTCAGGCAAACAGGGTTCGGTGCTCGATCCTGTTATGTCCATCCGTTACCGTATAAGTTTACAACCAAATGAAACCGCTGTTATTGACCTGATTTATGGCATAGGGGAGACAAAAGAAATATGTGAGGGCATGATGCGTAAGTACCAGGATAAGTATTTAAAAACACGCGCTTTTGAACTTTCGTGGACACACAGCCAGGTGCTGCTGCGGCAAATAAATGCAGTGGAAGCCGACGCTCAATTATACAATCGGCTGGCAGCTTCCGTTATTTATTCCAATGCTAATTTCCGCGCTGATCCGGCAGTAATTCAAAATAATTTGCGCGGACAATCGGGGCTGTGGAGCCATTCTGTTTCGGGTGACCTGCCCATTGTATTACTCCACATATTCGACCCCGAAAGTATGGAACTGGTAAAGCAAATGGTGCAGGCACATGCTTACTGGCGATTAAAAGGGTTAGCCGTTGACCTTGTGATATGGAACGAAGACTACGGCTCGTACCGGCAGGTTTTACAAGAGCAGATACTCGGTCTCATAACTGCCGAAGCCACTATCAGCCAGGCGCACAACAAGGCGGGTAACATCTATGTAAAATCTGCAGATCAGTTATCGTCTGAAGATCGTTTGCTTTTTGAAAGTGTCGCGCGGGTAATTATTTCCGATAACAAAGGCACATTATTAGAACAGGTTAACAGTCATTATTCAGAAAAAGTATTGCCTCCCTTGCTCGAACAAACTGCTGTCTCGTATCAAACAAATCAACGTTCAATAGCCTTGCCTGGTGATCTTGTATTTTTTAATGGAACCGGTGGTTTTACGCAGAATGGCAATGAATATAAGATCATCACAGAAAAAAATAAAACTACCCCGGCGCCCTGGGTTAATATTATCGCCAATCCTGTATTTGGCAGTGTAATATCAGAAAGTGGTTCTGCTTATACCTGGGCTATTAATGCGCATGAATACCGGCTTACGCCATGGAGCGATGATCCGGTAAGTGATATTGGAGGCGAAGCTTTTTATATACGCGATGAAGAGACGGGTAAGTTCTGGTCACCATCATCCTTCCCTAAAAAAAGCGTAACACCTTATATTATTACTCATGGATTTGGCTACAGCGTTTTTGAGCATATTGAAGAAGGCATTCATTCTGAGATGAGTGTCTTTGTTGATAAGGATCTTCCTGTAAAATTTGTTGTGCTTAAAATAAAAAATGAATCGGGAAGAGATCGTAAACTTTCTACCACTGGTTTCCTCGAAATTATATTGGGCGATGTTCGTTCCAAAACAAATATGCATATCCTATCTCAGCAGGATAGCAGCACCGGTGCATTGTTGTTACGCAACAGGTATAATTCAGCTTTCTCCGAACGTGTTACTTTTTTTAAAGTGGAAGGCGGTTTCAATTTTAGTTATACCGCCGACCGTTCAGAATTTATCGGCAGAAACCGGAATTTAAATGATCCGCAGGCTCTTTACAGAAAAAAACTTTCTGGCAGAGTGGGTGCGGGTATGGATGCCTGTGCTGCATTACAGGTAAAAGTTGATTTACTAAATGGAGCTGAGAGAGAAATTATATTCCAGGTAGGAAACGAGGCAAATGCGCAGGAAGCAAATGCTTTAATTCAAAAATTTGCACAGAAAGATGCTGTGATGCAGTCGTTGCATAACGTAAAGAAATACTGGAAAGAAGTGGTAAGTGCAGTGCAAATAAATACGCCCGACAGGTCATTGAATATATTAGCTAACGGCTGGCTTACCTATCAAACAATTGCCTGCAGAATGTTTGCCCGCAGTGGGTTTTATCAATCAGGCGGCGCATTTGGTTTTAGAGATCAACTGCAGGATGTGCTGGCGTTATTGCATACCCAACCCGGCATGGCTCGCGATCAAATATTGCTAAGTGCCTCAAGGCAATTTGCTGAAGGGGATGTGCAGCACTGGTGGCATCCGCCAGAGGGCAGAGGTGTTCGTACACGTTGTTCTGATGATATGCTTTGGCTGCCATTTGCAGTGGCAGAATATACGGTTGCAACAGGCGATACAGACATCTTATCTGTACCGGTCGGCTTCCTCGAAAGCCGCACATTGCATGAAGGCGAAGATTCCCTTTATGACCTGCCCGTAAACCTAAACCTGAGTGGTACTTTATACGAACATTGCGTTCGAGCCATAAAGCATAGCCTCCATTATGGAGTGCATGGTTTACCACTAATTGGTTCAGGAGATTGGAACGATGGCATGGACCAGGTTGGCAATAAAGGCAAGGGAGAAAGTATATGGCTTGCATTTTTTCTATATGATATTCTTATACGATTTGCAGATGTTGCCACAAATAATGGAGACCCTTTATTTGCGCATACCTGCAAAAAAGAAGCTGCCACTTTACAATCAAATATAGAAGCTTCCGGTTGGGATGGTGAATGGTACCGCCGGGCTTATTTTGATGATGGCACTCCGTTAGGTTCAAAGGAAAATGCTGAATGCCGTATTGATGCAATAGCCCAAAGCTGGTCGGTGCTGTCAGGTGCGGGTAGCGATGAAAGAAAGAAGATGGCTATGGCTTCGTTAGATAAATACCTGGTGAAAAGAGACCTGAAACTTATTCAATTGCTCGATCCGCCATTTGATGCAAAAGGTCCCAACCCCGGCTATATAAGAGGCTATGTGCCGGGTGTAAGAGAAAATGGCGGACAATATTCTCATGCTGCCATATGGACCCTTATGGCTTTTGCAGCCTTGGGTGATCGCGAAAAAGTGTGGGAATTGTTTAGCCTGATACAGCCTTTAAACCATGCATCGGATGAAGCTGCCGTGCAGGTTTATAAAGTGGAACCATATGTAATGGCAGCCGATGTGTACGCTAATGAGTCGCACAAAGGGAGAGGCGGCTGGACGTGGTATACAGGCTCTGCCGGATGGATGTACCAGTTTATTATTGGTTCGTTACTGGGGATGGAATTGCAGAAAGACCGTTTAAAATTCAACCCTTGTTTTCCTTTGGATTGGCCATCGGTGTCAATAGTATATCGCTATAGAAAATCAACTTACAGGATCACCATTTTTCACTTAAATACCAATGTTGACTCCTGGTGGAAAATAGATGCTGCAGAAGGTAAAGGGAATATGATACAACTTACAGATGATGGATTGGAACATGAAGTTGAAATACATGTTAGCGGTTGAGGCAGTTTAAATTTTATTTGAGTGGATTCATCATATCCAACTTTCCCCAACACGAGATTTTATTTTTAAAGATTATGTTATAAGCTGAACTTCGCATAAATATTTTTACGATCAAACCTTTAGTATGCTTAATAAAAACTTTGGAAATGAAAGCGATGAAAATGGAACGCAGAGGGGACATAAACCCGGCGAAAAGCCGGAAGTAGAACCCGACAAATTGCCGCAGGAAGACCCCGGCATTCAACCGGAAGAAGAGCCTAAAAAAGAAGAGGATGATGATGATGATGAACCATACACCCAGCCTGACATTGCTGATGATCCGGATGAAATAAAAAAGAGAACCACAATAATGTTTAAATAAGAAAAGGCTTGTCAACAATGTTTAACTGAAACATGACTTCTCACTTATCAATGTTTGATAACAATGTTAGGTGAACGAGGAAGTTGGTTTTATTCAGAATCCGGAAAAATCAATACGGTTATATCCGTATGTCTAATCATTTTGTGTGCCTGGCTTCCATGAAAAAGACTTTTAAAAAAGTCGTATTTTCTATAAAGCATTGCAAGCATTCCTACATCCATCTGCTTAATTATTTCATGCAACGATTGTTCAATATTTTTACCTTGATAATATTTGATGTTTGAGTGGTTATCCGGTGTTCGTTTAAGTATTTCTTCTGTAATTTTTTTGCTTGTTTCTTCTTCAGGTGAAATATTATCAGGTGGTATATGGATAACAGATAAATCAACTTCAAGCATTTCAGAAAATTGTTTTAGCCATTTTATTATGTTTACGTCGGAGCTTCTAAGATCTGTTGCATAGGCAATCTCTCGAAACTTGCTGAACTCTGCTTTTTGAGAAATTGTAAGTACAATTAATAAGTGCATCACAAGGTTTTCATCCTCTCTGGAGGGGTACCCCTCCAGAGAGGATGAAACTGAAAATCGAAATTTGTGTTGCGATGACAAAAAACTATTTTCAGCTCACCCTATGTCAAAGGTATCAAATTGAGGCATTAAAAGCTGTGGGGCATACCCAAACTTGGATAGCAAAAATGATTGGGGTTAACAAGTCAACTATTAGCAGGGAGCTAAATAGAAACGTTCCTAAAAGAGGCCCAGGTGCAAAAGAGTACAGTGCTCAAAAAGCACAAAAGAAAACCGAGACCAGGCATAAGGTAAAACCTAAAAACTTGTTGTTTTCAGCGGAATTAAAAGATGATGTGGTAAAAAAAATGACTAATGAAAAACTCAGTCCGGAGCTGATAAGTGCACAATGGAAGAAGGAAAATAAAAGCGGTGTGAACCATGAAACGATTTATAAATTTATATGGCAGGCAAAGTTTAGCAATAGAAAAGAGCATCGTGAATTTAAGAAAACCTACCAGCTTTTGAAGCATGGTAAGAGACGCAGAAAGCGGGGTAATTACAAGGATAACAGGGGTTTGATACCTAATCGTATATCCATTGAAAAGCGATCTAAACTGGCAACCAGAAGAAAAAGGCTGGGCGATATTGAAGTAGATCTCATCATTGGTAAAAATCATCAGGGCGGGCTATTAGTAATGTTGGACAGAGCGTCTTTAGTAACAACAATAGATAAGATAACCTCTAAAAAGCCAAAGCACATAAAGAAGCTGATTTTAAAAAGGATGAACAAAAACAAGCATCTAAAAACAATGACCTTTGATAACGACCAGGCTTTTGGCTTGCATCAGGAAATTGCCAATGAGCTTAACATTAAAACTTTTTTTACAAGACCATATACCTCACAAGACAAAGGAAGCGTTGAAAACAGAAATGGAGTAATAAGAAGATTTTATCCAAAGAAAACAGACTTCACAGAAGTAAGTGCAAGTGATGTAAAAAAAGTAGAAAGAATAATTAATAACAGACCCGTTAGAAAGTTTGATTACAAAACTCCTAATGAGGTACATTTACTAAAAGCAAGTGTTGCACTTATTGCTTGAACACAGCAATGATTAATACAGGGCAATTGATATTATCCAAGACCTTAAAAACATTACTTCCCATTAATAAATTGTTTATAGCTCCTTCGCCTTTTGTGCCCATAACTACCAGCCAGATTTTATTTTCATTTACTATATCTTTTAATTTATGCGTTACAGTTCCTGCATCCAACAAATAGCTTAAATTGAGATTAAACTTTTGTGGCATTTCTTTTTTTAATTCATCAACCTGGGCCTGAAGATTACTGATGCTTTCTGATTCTAATGTCTCATGGTTATACATGGGCCAAACAATGTTGCCCCCTGCCTAAGTTTCAACGGGAACAGTATATGTATTATACAACACCAGATTGGCATTTATTTTTATTGCAAGTTTCAAAGCATATTTAGCTGCAGCTTTTGCGGTGTCAGAAAAGTCAGTAAGTACTAAAATGTTTTTCATTTAATGAGAGATTTATTTTGAGGATGACATTTAAGATTGGTTCATTTATTATCTTCCTCCGTTTGTTGTGGCAGACTATGTTGTCGGGTTCACTTATTTCGTCTTAATGAAAAAATTGAGCTGTATATTCAACATGGCTCTTATGATTTTTAACTTCCTGAATTACTTTCAATTATCTTTTTCATATCCTCTACAGTGGCACTTTTAAGTGTTTAAATTTTAAATGTTTTCCTATTAATCCATGGTTTCCATAGAAGCTAAGAAGCAAGAATCTTGAGGCATTGGATTATGCAGGCAAGCTAATTAATAACTCACCTTACGCAAGTTTCTGAATACTTTTATTACTTAAAGATTGATTATTGTGGAAAACTTTCAAGATTTATATACTGATTATTTGATTTGCTCAACTTCCTATGCAACTTCTACCGGTATGTCTAAGATGTTGAAAGGCGCTGTAAGCCACGATAAAATAACTCTTGAATTACGCAGCGGCAAATACGACTCTAAATATTTATGGAATACAGTTAAGCCCATGATACGCGAGTTGTGCTTCAACGCAGGTAAGGATATGGTGATATTAAGCGTAGATGATTCTATAGAGGAAAAAAGATATACAGATGAGAGTGAGCTGATATGCTGGCATTACGACCATACCTTTAACAGGAATGTGAAGGGTGTGAATTTTATAACTGCAGCCGTTAATACACAAGGTGTAAGTATTCCCTGCATGACGGAGTTTGTAAAAAAAGACCAGTGGGAAAGGGATGAGAAAACCGGTAAGCAAAAGCGCAAAAGCAGCAAGACAAAGAATGAGATGTACCGCGATATGTTGCGTCAGTGCAGCATCAATGTAGGGTTTGATTATGTAGTAAATGACAGTTGGTTCTCTTCGGTAGAGAATATGCAATTGGTAAAAGAGGAGTTGAAGTGCGAGTTTGTGATGGCATTGAAATCGAACCGGAAAGTAGCTTTGAGCGAGGAGGATAAAAAGGCAAAAAAATTTATAAATATTGAAACGCTACAGCCAGAACAACAAGCCGTAGAGGTCTGGTTAGAAGAACTGGATTTTCCGCTGTTGCTGATAAAGCAAGTCTTCAAAAACGAGGATGATACAGTCGGAGAGTTGTATTTGGCATGTAGCGATTTAAGTTTATGTTATGAGCAAATTACGGCAATCTACAAAAGACGGTGGGTTGTGGAGGTTTATCACAAATCAGTAAAAAGCAATACCGGGTTCGCAAAATCACCCACTCAAACTACAACATCCCAGATTGCCCATTTTGTAATGTCAATCCTGGTATATGTAAAGTTGGAGTGGCTTAAAATAAGAACAGATTTAAATCACTTTGCATTGAAAGCTAAACTTTATGAAGCCGCTTTAAAAGCGGCAAATGAAGAATTGAAAAGGTTATCCACAATCGTGCTGCCGAAACCGCTTTTATTGGATAAAGATACGTAAGGTGAGTTAATTAATCCGAATTGCAGGTGTTAAAGAAATATCAAAATGTATATTTCAAATATCAAATTGCATATCGTTAAAAAGCGTTTATTGAAATATCTTTGAAAAGAGTGCTGCTAAATTTATATTATAATTCAAAACTAACGTTGTCATGTCTGAACTTCTGTTTATCTCTATTTATCTATCTATTCTCTTTTGAAGGCTTTTCTCAAGTCAATTCAAATCCCGATCAAAGTTTTTTTGTAAAACCCTTTCGGGCATTTTAAAATAATTTCTCAAAACGGGTTAAGTCTGGACAGACAAGTGAATACCTGATTTTTTGATTGTGATCGTAACTTAAAAAATTAATGATATTTTTCTAATTAAGTTTCATATTTTCTAAATCCTAAAATTGATTGCTATGTTAAAAAAACTATTACCTTTTTTTCATCAAAAAAAGAAAGTATTAATATTTATATTCTTTCTCTTTTCTGCTTTATTTTCATTTGCACAGCAAAGAACCACTGTTAGTGGGAAAGTTTTTTCAACAGATAATGTTCCGTTAGCAGGTGTATCTGTAAACCTAAAAGGCAATGTTGGCGGCACAACCACTGATGCAAATGGCAACTTTACCATTCAGGCTGGTAAAGGGGAAACACTTGTTTTTTCTTCTGTCGGATATGAAGAAAAGCAGGTAAAAATAAATAATGAAAAAAGTATTATTAATATTTCGATGATTTCAACAACCTCAACTTTAGGAGAAGTGGTAGTTGTAGGTTATGGTGCACAAAGAAGGAGAGACGTAACCGCTGCTATTTCTACTATTGATGTTTCAAAATTAAAAGATATTCCGGCAGCTAACGTAACCCGGTTGTTAACAGGACAGGCCTCAGGAGTAACTGTAAAGCAGACAACCGGCTCACCCGGCCGGGAATTCGAAGTGACTATCAGAGGTACGGGTTCTTTGGGAGCCGGAAGTCAACCGCTTTATGTAATTGACGGATTTCCGGTAGGTACCTCTATAGGACAAAATTTAAATCCGAATGATATTGCAACGATAACCATATTGAAAGATGCAGTTTCTACAGCAATTTATGGAGCGAGGGGATCAAATGGCGTGGTGCTGATTACAACTAAAAAAGCCAAAAACGGGGAAGTTAGTTTAACAGCTACCGCAAATTATGGCATCCAGAATATTCCGGAATCAAGGAAGACAAAGGTGCTGAACGGAGATGAGTTTGCCCAGTTTAAAAAGGATATTTTTATGGATAAAATCCGGTATTTCGATAACAGGGAGCCAGCCCTTGATGAAGTCCCTTTGGATTTTCGCTATCCTGAACAAACCAAATTTTCCACCAACTGGTTCGATGCGATCGTAAACCAAAATGCAAAATTTCAGAATTACAATATTACACTTGCTGAAGGAAAAGGGGATATTCATTCTTTAGTTTCCGTAGGTTATGTTGGCCAGGAAGGAGCATTGATAAAAACAAAATTTGATAATTATTCAGTTCGTGCAAATATTGGAGGCAAAATAAATAATTTCATCAGCTTGGGATTGAACATTAACGGTTCTTATTCCACGCAAAATACAGCAAACACCGAAGGGCGCGCTAATCTCGTAGGATCAACTTTATTAATGGATCCGCGTGAACCAATATATAATGAAGATGGCAGCTATAATAGTTACATCGGAGGGCACGATGGAACTTTCGGATTTCCCAATCCTGTTCAGAGTTTAAATGAGATAACACGGAACCGCGAAATTGGAGATGTGTTATCAAATGGATTTTTAGAGTTTTCTTTTTTGAAAAACTTTAAATTTAAATCAGCAGTAAATACCCGGCTCAATTTTACCTCTTATAAACAGTTTATCCCGTCTACAATGGCCGAGGTAAATGCTCCTCCTCCAAGAGATGCTTCAGAATATGATGATGCTTTTCGTACCATGAACCTTTCAGCGGACCAGTTGCTTACTTACAGTAATGAATTCGGTGATCATCGTCTTGAAGCATTAGCCGGATATACTGCCCAGGAGGAAACTACAAAAGGACTGTCAGGAACCGGGAACCAATATCCCAATAACCTGGTACCTTATCTAAGTTCAGCAGTAATAAGATCTGCTGGCTCTACGGAATTCGGTTGGAGCATGCAAGCTTACTTCGGCCGGTTAAATTACTCTTACAAAGGCAGATATCTGTTCTCTGGTACTTTCCGCCGCGAAGGCAGTTCCAGGTTTGGTGCTAAAAATAAATGGGGGGACTTTCCCGCGTTGTCTGCCGGATGGAGGATCTCAGATGAGCCGTTTATGCCTGAATATTCATGGTTAAACGACTTGAAAATAAGAGGAAGTTTCGGTATAACAGGGAATAATAATATTGGTAATTATTCCAGTTTATCATTTATGAACGCGAGTAATTATATATTGGGTAACAACTTTGTAAATGGTCAGGTAGTAAGTTCTTTCGGAAACGCTGAATTAGGTTGGGAAAAATCGAAGCAAACAGATATTGGTTTAGATATGTCTGCATTCAATAACAAATTAACATTCACCGCAGAATACTATAACAGGATTACAAGCAATATGCTGTTGTCCATTCAATTGCCTGCTATTTCGGGTTTTACCAGCACGCTGGGTAATGTGGGCAAAGTGCAGAACAAAGGATTTGAATTTGCAGTTGGTTATAAAACTAAAATTAATGCAATTGGCTTTTGGAGCAATTTTAATATTTCTTTTAACCGGAACAAAGTTCTTGAAATCCGTGGTAAGAATGATGCAATATGGAACGGTTCCTTTTATGGAGATTATAATGTTTCAAAAGTTGGCCGTCCTATCGGGATGATATATGGATTCAAAGCATTAGGTATTTTTAATAATGAGGAAGAAGTAAGTAAATCTGCAACACAGGATGGGGCCATTCCCGGTGTTTATAAGTATTATGATGCTGACGGCGATGGAAAAATCTCTTATGACACAAAGGATATGGTTGAAATAGGTAATCCCTGGCCAAAGGCGACCTACGGTTTGACTCTTGGCGGAGATTATAAAAATTTAGATCTGAGTGTTTTATTTACCGGTGCACAGGGATATGATGTTTTCAGACAAATAGAATCTTCTACTATGAATATGGATGGGGTTTTTAATGTGCTGGCTGTAAGTAAAGACCGCTGGAGATCGCCCGAAAATCCAGGGTCAGGAAGATATGCGACTACCAACACCTGGAAGTGGGAGCGTGAAAGTAATTCGCGCTATGTGTATAGTGGAAGTCATATGTGGGTAAAGAATGTAAGCCTGGGTTATACTATTCCTAAATCAAAATTAAATTTTAGCGGTGTCAGGGTCTATGTAAGTGCAGATAATTTATTTTTAATTACAAACTATCCCGGAAATAACCCGGATGTTAACAATAACGGAGGTATAAATCCGGGACTGGATGACGAGGCTTACCCAATTTCCAGAACCTTTTCTATCGGTGCCAATCTAACTTTTTAAAACTTTAAGAAAATGAAGAATATAATAGTAATTATACTTAGTATTACCATCTGCTTTGTTGAGTCCTCATGCAAAAAAGACTTTCTTTATAAAACAGATCCTACAAGAATAAGCTCGGGTGATTTTTATAGGAACCAGACTGAAGTTGAACAGGCAGTTAATGGTGTTTATGCACAATTACAGGGGATTATTAACAGTCAGTGGATCTTTAATGAATTACCTTCTGATAATACAACAATTGATTTCAACCCGGGTGATCGCGGGCAGGCGCCTGCAATAGAGGCATTTGAATTTTGGCAGGTAAATGCCGGAACAGGTAACATAGCCGGAATGTATAATAGTTATTATAATGCTCTTTATAATATTAATAACACATTGGCAAAACTGCCGTCTGCCACTATTGCTGATTCGGTAAAGAACCCTGCTTCTGGCCAATTGAAATTTTTCAGAGCTTACTATTATTTTCAATTAACACAGTATTTTGGAGATGTAGTGTTAATAACTGAGCCGATATTAGATGAGCCTTCAAAAGCCTGGGATTACATAAGGGAGCCTCAGGAAAAAGTATATGCCCAAATTGAGACTGACCTCAAAGATGCTGTTTCTTCACTTCCCTTAAATTACAATAGTGCAAATGCAGGACGGGTAACTAAAGGAGCTGCATTGACTTTGTTAGGTAAGTTCTATCTTACTAAAAAGCAACATGCTGATGCTGTGAGCACACTTAACCAGGTTCTTTCACTTGGGTATTCTTTGTTGCCTTCTTTTGCGGATGTTTTTGATCCTAAGAAAAAGAATGGTGCAGAGTCTGTTTTCGAAGTACAATACCAGGGAGGAAATGATTTAGGAGAGTGGAGCAGTTTTATTTATACTTTTGCCCCCCGGCTGTCTAAAGATGCAGTTACAGGATGGCCTCAAAGCAATCCGGGCGGATGGAACATTCCGACTAAGGATATGATTGCTGCATATGAAAACGGAGATCTTCGAAAAAATGTATCTATTGGATCAGACTTCAAAAGTTCTATTACCAGCGAGATGGTTCCATACATTAAAAAATACAATCACCCGCATGCAATTTATGGTCGTACAGATGATAACTGGCCGGTGTTGCGATACTCAGATGTTTTGCTGATGTTAGCCGAAGCGATTAATGAGCAATCGGGACCAACTTCCGAAGCTTACGATTACCTGAACCAGGTGCGCCAACGTGCAGGCCTTGATCCGTTGAGTGGGCTGGACCAGCAATCATTTCGTGAAAAAGTTCTTCATGAAAGAAGAGTAGAGCTGGCTTTTGAGAACTGGCGTTGGTTTGATCTGAAACGAACAAAAACTCCCGAAGAACTTGCACAATTCTTAAATGCCTATGCAGCCAAGGAAAAGGCGGATCCCACAACTAGCAGACAAGGTATTCCTTATTCTAACAGTGATTATATTTTTGAACCTTTTGAGGCTTTATACCCAATTCCCAGTAATGAGATTTTAGTTAATAATAAATTAACACAAAATCCCGGATATTAATTAAATAAGTGTTTTTTAGGCTGAAACAGACGGATTAAAGAAAGCTTTAATCTTTTTTCTGACCATTGTTCCAATTAAGCTGGAGGCGTATGAAAGCGGCTTCGTAGTCTTTAAAAATAAATTGAACACTTAACGACAACACAATAACGTTGAGAATTTTCCTGTTGCAAAAGTTATCACTACCATCAGCACTCTGTAGAAAGTAACATTTGACAGCTATGCGGGGCCCCTCAAAGCCTGTAGTTTTTAACAAGTTGGGTGTTGTAAAAGTTATGGCAAAAGTAAAAGTAAATGGTAAGGACATTGGAACTGTATAGACAGCACCTTTTAAAGTTGATGTAACCAATGCTATTAAAAGGGCAACAATAAGTAGAAATAGAAGTAGTAAATACATGGGTTAACCGCTTGATCGGAGATAGTAAATTACCTGAAGCGGAAAGAAAAACCTGGAGTAACGTAAATAATTATACACCGGAAAGTAAGTAAGAACCATCAGGATTGATTGGCCCGGTAACGCTGGAAGCTGTTAAGTTTTAACATGTTCAAATAAAGTTTTTAATACGGTCTCAGGAATATATCTTTTTATAATATTTATTTTTAATAATGAAAACAAAAAAAGCTTTTTCAATATTTCGTTTTATTAAAACGATCATTATTGTATTCAATATTGCATTAATTCCTCAATATGCTATTTCACAAATTGAAAAAGGTGTATCTGCTATAAAGCCTAGGTCCAACCCCAAAAAGAAAGTCTTTTATACGACAATTACAAACTTTGATAAAAAAGGTAATCAGGTTACCAGGTTTAATACGGTTGGCGATGCAATTGATGCACACGATGGAGAAATAGCTTTGTTTAACGGTGTTTACTACCTTTACGGAACAAGTTATGATTGTGGCTTTGCCTGGCAAAAAAAAGATGCAGCTTTTTGTGGATTTAAAGTATATTCTTCCAGAGATATGGTGGACTGGACTGACAGAGGATTTTTGTTTGATGCTAAAACCCCTGTCTGGCAGACACGATGCAATGGAAATACTTACGGTTGCTTTCGTCCTCATGTTATCTATAATAAAAATACCGGTTTATATGTGCTTTGGATTAATGTTTATGATAACAGAGTGGGTTTTCGGGTATTCACAAGCAGGAAACCTATAGGTCCTTTTACGGAAGTTGCGGTTCCAACTTTAGCGGTAAATAGCGATTCTGCTATAGCTGGTTTGAATAATGGTGACCATGATACTTTTGTAGATGATGACGGAACTGCTTACATAGCCTATACAGACTGGCGCACAACAGGTACCCTAGTAATAGAAAAGCTGAATTCTGACTATATTTCAGGCAGCGGTGTACATGTCAAAGGTGTTACTGCTGGTCGAACAGAAGCTCCTTCATTATTGAAGCGTCATGGCAAATATTATGTTCTCTATTCAGATCCAAATTGTGGATATTGTTCCGGTACGGGCACGTCCTATAGAACAGCTGATTCACCGTTAGGGCCATGGTCTGATGGAGTCAAGATCAGTGATAGTTCATGCGGTGGGCAGCCCTCTTTTGTTTCTACAATAAAATTAAGATCCGATACTATCTTCCTTTATGGAAGTGATCTGTGGAATAAGGGTGCCAGAAATGAGGCTCTTGCAAATTATTATTGGTCGCCTCTTACCTTTGCATCAGACGGTTCAATTAATCCGATAATCTGTCGCGATACAGTAAGAGTGCCAATAGTGATTAACTCAAACGTAAAACAGGAACCATCAAAAAAGGATTTAGACAACACTTTGGGAAATGAAGGATTTCGTACGGGTTGTGATATCAGTAAAAATATTCAGCGCTCTCAGGCTTTTGTGGCAACTCGTACCGGAGTGTTGACTTCAGTTTTTTTTACTACGTTTAAAAACATTGATCCAGACGCCGATTTACAAATTGAAATATTTAAGGCTGGTGATTCCTTAAAGCCTGTAGGCGAACCATTAAGTTCTACATTAGTCCCGGCGGACTCAATAGGATGGGCACCTAAAAACATTATTATTACACCTAAAATACCGGTAATTCGTGGAAAACGTTATTGCATTGTAGTAAGCTCAACCTCCTTTGCCGGCTGTTATGGTTACGCATATAATGACTTCGCACCCTATCCCGGAGGCGGAGCAACATATAGTGTTGATGGTGGAAAGAATTTCTCTATAGAAAAAAACAAATCTCTTAAGTTTCAAACTTTTATTCAATCCAATAAAAGGAAATGAAGGATTGTTTAATGTAGGACAGTATTATTAAAACGATAACTTTTAATGGAAGCAGTTAATTATTAAAATAGTTCAAATTATGTTTTATATTTTAAGTTTTTTATTTAATTGAAGTTTCGGAGAAGCTTGTAAAGAAGTAAAGCTATATAGCAAAAAAAATGACAGATATAGCCAGGGCTATTGAAGTAAAAGACGCTCTTAACTAAAATTATGACCCCTCAACTTAAAATTGGCATTTTTGGAATAGGTCTGGAAGCATATTGGCAGCAGTTTGAAGGATTGGAAAAACGTCTTTCAGATTATGTTGACGTTGTAGGAAACAGATTAAAAGGTTTCGGGGCAGAAATTATTAACCTTGGTTTGATTGATACCCCTGAAAAAGCATTTGATGCAGGCCATCAGTTCCGTATTAATGATGTAGATCTTATATTTTTATATGTCACAACTTATGCCTTGTCTTCTACAGTGCTTCCTGTAGTAAAACGGGCAAAAGTTCCGGTAATCGTATTAAATCTTGCTCCTGAAGCTGCTATAGATTATAACTCGTTTAATAAGTTGAATAATAGAACCAGGATGACTGGTGAATGGCTAGCCTTCTGCTCTGCATGCCCTGTCCCCGAAATTGCCAGCGTTTTTAAACGTTCTAATATTCCTTTTTATCAGGTTACGGGTATGCTCAATGATGATCCTGTTGCCTGGAAGGAAATAGAAGAATGGATAGCAGCGGCTAAAGTGGCAAACATTATGTACCATAACCGTCTTGGTATTATGGGCAATTATTATAGCGGCATGCTCGATATTTATTCAAACCTAACGCTGCACTGTTCCATTTTTGGAGGACATATAGAAGTAATTGAGGTAGATGAGCTATCCTACATAAGTCAACAGGTAACTGCAAAAGAAATAGAGGAAAAAGTAGAGACATTTCTTGAAACTTTTGATGTGCAATCAGATTGTGCAAAAGATGAGCTTGAACGAGCTGCACGCACATCGGTAGCCCTGGATAAGTTGGTGCATAAGTATAACTTAGGTTCTATGGCCTATTACCACAAAGGCACCGGCAATCCCCAAAATGAAGATACCATGAGTTCCGTAATTCTCGGCAATTCCCTGCTTACTGCTAATAGCATACCGGTAGCAGGAGAATATGAAATCAAAAATGCTCAAGCCATGAAAATCATGGACAGTTTTGGTGCTGGCGGTTCTTTCACAGAATATTACGCAATGGATTTCAATGACGATGTAGTACTGATGGGGCATGATGGACCCGGACACTTAGCTATCGCAGAAGGGAAGATAAAAGTGCGGCCTTTACAAGTGTATCATGGTAAAGTAGGTAATGGTCTTTCGGTAGAAATGTCGGTACGATACGGTAAAGTAACGTTGTTATCAGTTGTGGAAACAGCAGATGGAAAGTTATTGTTCCTCGTTGCCGAAGCCGAATCTGTGGCAGGCCCTATTCTGGAGATAGGAAATACTAACAGCCGTTACCGGTTTTCTATAGGAGCACGCAAATTTGTGGAAGACTGGAACTCAAGTGGGCCTGCCCACCATTGTGCAATTGGTGTCGGGCATATTGCCTCAAAAATCAAAAAGCTGGGAGAATTGCTTGGAATTATTACAATTCAGGTATGCTAATAATAGAATTAATTCGGCTTAAAACACTAATTCTTATTGTTTACCGGAGATGCTTTATAAGAAGGTGTTTTATCAACTAACATTTAATAAATAGGTGAATGGTCAGCATTAAAAAAGATACTATGCTATTACTAAACAAAACTGTATACTTTATCATTGTTTTTTTCTTAGTTACCTCTTTGTTCTTTCAGGGATATAGTCAAAAAGTCTTTAAAACTCAACTTGCAAATCAGTTTGAAATTTCTCGTCTCAGATCAGGTTTTTTAAATCCTCCTGACTCAGCCCGTCCTGGTGTTTATTGGTATTTTATGGATGGAAACTTATCAAAGGATGGGATGACGGCAGATTTAGAGTCTATGAAGAAAGCCGGTATTGGTAATCTTATATACCTTGAGGTAAATGTGGGAGTTCCTCGTGGCCCGGTTGATTTTTTAAGTGACAAATGGCTGGAATTATTTAAACATGCAACAGATGAATGCAAGAGATTGGGTATTGCTATGACATTAGGAATAGGGCCGGGCTGGACGGGCAGCGGAGGTCCGTGGGTTTCTCCGGGTCAGTCTATGCAGCATTTAGTTTCCAGCAGCATGCAGGTTTCGGGTTCTGAAAACAAGAGAATACAACTTCCGCTTCCCATGCCTAAAAAACCATATTTTGGTGAAGGAGGATTTACGCCCGAGTTAAAAAAAAGATGGGACGATTTTTACGAGGATGTAGCAGTTCTGGCTTTTCCAAGGCCTGCGGACTCAACAAAAATAAATGATATTGATGAAAAAGCACTCTTTTATCGTGCACCTTATTCTTCCGTTCCCGGAGTTAAGCCTTTTTTACCTTCTGCAGCTAATTATGATAATTCTCCTGGTGAAACTTCCATTTCAAAAGAACAAATACTCGATCTTACAAATAAACTTCAGCCAGATGGAACATTAGACTGGAAAGTACCGGAAGGTAACTGGACGATCATGCGGTTTGGCAGACGAAATAATGGCGCTGTTACCCGGCCTGCACCTATGCCCGGATTAGGATTTGAATCGGATAAATTTGATACAGTTGCGTTAAATGCTCATTTCGACGAATACCCGGGAAAAATTTTCAGTAAGATCGGAACGCCGGATACAAGATCTGCAGGCGGGTTAAAAATGCTGCATATGGATAGTTGGGAGATGGGTGCTCAAAACTGGACGCCACAATTTAGACAAGAATTTATTAAAAGAAGAGGTTATGATCCTTTACCTTTCTATCCTGTATATGCGGGAAATATTGTAGAGAGCCGGGAAGTCAGTGAACGATTTTTATGGGACTTACGGCAAACAAGCCAGGAACTGGTATTGGATTATCATGCCCGCCAGGTTAGAAAATATAGTCACCGTCATGGATTAGGTTTATCTATTGAACCTTATGACATGAACCCCACCGCCGATCTTGAAATGGGAGCAATAGCGGATGTTCCTATGTGTGAGTTTTGGAGCAAAGGTTTTGGTTTTAATTCGACTTTTAGTTGTATTGAAGCCACCTCAATAGCACATATAGAAGGTCAGCCTTTGGTTCAGGCCGAATCTTTTACGGCAGAAGCGACCGAAGCATGGAAACAATATCCGGGATCAATGAAAAACCAGGGTGACTGGGCTTTTGCTATAGGGATCAACAGGTTTTTTTATCATACTTTTCAACACAAACCATTAAGTGATTCATTGCGGCCTGGTATGACAATGGGACCATATGGTGTTCATTGGGACAGGAAACAAACATGGTGGCCGATGGTTGACGATTACCATCGCTATATTTCAAGATGTCAGTTTATTTTACAACAGGGAAGGGCTGTTGGCGATATTTTGTACTTAACGCCCGAAGGCGCTCCCCAGGTATTCCTTCCACCTCCATCAGCTTTGGTGGGAAACGACACTATTCCGAATAGAAGAGGGTATAATTTCGACGGATGTTCACCCGGCCAGCTATACAAGGCCAACGTAAAAGATAACCAAATTGTTTTTCCAGGGGGTGCCACTTATAAATTACTGGTTTTACCTGCCTTTAAAACTAGGACACCAGCTTTGCTCGAAAAAGTCCGGTCATTAGTTAATGATGGAGCTATTGTAGTGGGCATTCCCCCAATAAAGTCTCCCGGGTTATCAGGCTTTCCCGAATGTGATCAAAAAGTTCAGGCTCTTGCCAGAGAGATTTGGGGAAGCTTGGAATCACCTTCGTTACAGACGGAGCATGCTTATGGTAAAGGGAAGGTAATATGGGGAGGTGACTTGACTGCCAATCACAAAAATACTCTTTATCCGGAATATGATCTGACGGCTAAATTACTAAACCAAATGGGTGTATCAGAAGATTTCGAATCATCAGGACCGGTTCGCTATACACATCGCACTACAAAGGATCTGGATATTTATTTTGTAGCTAATCGCACTGATCAGTCAATAAATGCAGAATGCAAATTCCGGACTACAAAGGGGAGACCAGAACTTTGGGATCCATTAACAGGAAAGACAAGGATACTGCCTGAATTTTCCACCAGTGATAGACATACAATTGTTCCATTACGATTCGAGTCCTATCAAAGTTTCTTTATCGTATTTGCCAAAAACACAACCGGCGCTTCACCCGAAAAGAAAAATTTTGCTTCAAAGAAAGAAATGGCAAAATTAAATGGCTCCTGGACAGTTTCCTTTGATCCAAAATGGGGAGGTCCGGAAAAAGTAAGTTTTGATCATCTGGTTGATTGGACATCCCGCCCTGAGAAGGGAATCAAATACTATTCAGGAATAGCAGTTTATAGAAAAAGCTTTAATCTGCCTTCAAGTGCAACTGCTGGCAGTTCTAAGCTCTATCTTGATTTGGGAGAAGTAAAGAACATGGCCCGAATTCGTCTTAATGGTAAGGATTTAGGAGTAGTATGGACAGCTCCCTGGAAAGTAGATATTACAGGTGCAGTAAAGCAAACGAGGAACCAGTTGGAAATTGAGGTGGCAAACCTTTGGCCAAACAGGCTCATTGGCGATCAGCAATTACCAGATGATGGAATAAAAGACGACAAATTTCCGGAATGGCTTATAAAAGGTACAAAGCGTACCAGCGGCAGATATACTTTTACTACCTACAATCCCTATAAAAAAGACTCCCCCTTACTAAAATCAGGCCTTATGGGTCCGGTAACTATCCAGCAAACTGAATTTTAATATTTTAAAATGTATTATCAATAATACTTCTCAAAGTTTCTTTATTCCCTTAGCCCTATGTTTGGTTTTATTGGTTCTAAGACGATTTGTGCGGAAATTCACTCTATCAATGCTTTGAAGTTTGCTTTGTCTTTCAACCTTAGTAGAGAAAATAGTCCTGCAAAATCAATACAACCTTATTACCTTATTTTGGTTTTCCGCATTAGTTTTTTTAATAAGGCAATAAGGTCATAATATACTATCAAAAATATTTCTGCTGAGGTTTGCGATTTGCTTTTCTCTAATTTGTTTACCCACACACATGATCATAGAACCGTTTTATTTTATTATGAAAAAATGTACAATATCTTCGAGACATAAAATTTGTGCTTCAATTACATGAGTGTTATTCAAAAGCAAAGTATAAGGTCTACTATTGTCATAATGATTGGGTTTGCAATCGGAGCAGTTAATATTATCTTACTCGCACCTAAAGTTCTTACTGCAGAACAACTTGGACTTACAAGAATAATCACTGAGGCAGGTATTACCCTTGCCACAATGTGTACTTTAGGTTCAATACCAGTAATCAATAAATTTTTCCCCTTTTACAAAAGCTATCTTAAACCTGAGAAGAATGACCTTCCTTTTATTACCCTTGTAATTTGCCTGCTTGGATTTATCGTTATGTGCAGTGCAGGTTATGTTTTGAAAGATATTATAGTAAGAAAGTTTAGTGAACGTTCTCCCCTATTTGTTAAATACAGCTACCTTGTTTATCCTTTCGGATTGTTCATCCTTTTGTTTTTATGGTTGGAGAGCTTTAGCTGGTCTTTTAGAAAAGGGGTTCTCTCAAATAGCCTGAAGGAGACAGTTACGAGAATAATATTTACTCTTTTGCTTCTTTTTCTAAGCTTTCACTTTATAAGCAAACACCAATTTTTTACTCTTTTTTCTCTATCATATGTAATACCGCTTTGTATCTTATTCTATATTTTAAGAAGAACCGGAAATTTTTACTTTAACCCAACCGTAAGCCCTCTTACATTACGCATCAAAGGCAGAATGATCACTTTTGGGCTTTATATTTTTGGTGCTCAGTTTTTAAACCTTTTATCACGAAATGTTGATATATTTATACTGTCTTCAAAATCTCCCCGCGGATTGAGCGATGCCGCTGTTTTTACAATCGCTACTTATGTAGTCACACTTATGGAAGTGCCTCAACGAAGTATAACGTCTATATCTGTCCCTGTGTTGGCAGAAGCATGGAAAAATAAAGATCTCGCACATATAAAAAGAGTATACACTAAAAGTGTACGTAACCTTTTAATCATTGGCCTTGTATTGTTTTCTATCTTCTGGCTAAATACACATAATCTTGGTAAATACCTGGGAAAAGACTTTTCAGGTATTGAAAAACTTGTTCTGCTGATGGGGATCGGAAAACTGATAGACCTTGGTACTGGCGCCAACGCTCAAATCATTGCAACTTCCAGTTATTGGAAGGTAGATTTTACCACCAACGTGCTTTATACTATTCTTGCATTGCCCCTCAATTATATTCTTATTTCCAAATATGGATTGATAGGAGCAGCTTATTCCACGCTGATTTCGCTTACCTTTTATAATGCTATGCGTTTCGGTTTTCTTTGGTATAAATTTAAAATGCAACCCTATTCCTGGCAAAATTTTTTGGTAGTGGCAATAGCACTTGTATGTACAGCGATAGTACATATTATCCCAAAAAATTCTTCACCGGTCATAGATACCATTATCAGAACAACAGCATTTATAGTATTATTTACACCCGCTATTTATTTCACAAACATTTCCGAGGAAATCAATGATTTAATCAGGAATTACCTTAATAAAGCAAAAAGCATCCTGGGCAGGTAAATAATATCCTTCTTGCCCCTCTCCTTTTGGAGAGGAGTTGGGGTGAGGCCAGGTATTATTTCTTCAAAAATGATAAAAATTTTTCCAGTCCTTTCAGCTTCTCTTCAGTCAGCTCATAACTTATATTTTGCGTAAAGTATTTTTTCAGATCGTAAAAAGGAGAAACATTTTCAGCTGCAACTGCATCTATATTTTCCAAACCAATTTTATTGGCTTCATTAAATCGCTTGATAAAATCTCCAGGTAATTTTTTATTTGCTACCCATGCCGCAAATACAAATGGAAGTCCTGTGAAATCAATCCATGTTTCCGCCAGGTCATATTTGTATGCTGATATTTTTCTTTGCTCAAAAGCTCTGTCTCCTATTACTACAGCCGCTGTTGTCCCTTTGATTTCATCCCTGAAATTTTCTTTTGCCTCCTCAAACACGACCTGTAATTTCCAGTAATGTTCTATCAACACTCTTGCAAGCGCTACTGAGGTCTTGCTTTGATAATCCAGTATAACTTTCTCGATTTTATCAAGCGGCACTTCACTAAATAAACAAACTGAAACAACTGCCCTCTCAGCGCCTATGCAATAATTGCTAATGATATAATGCTCTTTCAGCTTAGGGATAATTGCTACAGGCACCAATCCTACGTCAATTTCATCTTTTAATAACATCGCTGCAATTTTTGCCGGATATTCTTCTATAATTTCCATCCCTTCTATCTGTAATCCATGTTTAAAAGCATACATCAGCGGCTTTGTATTGAGATAACTTACTGCACCTACCTTTATAATCTTCTGCAATTCAACTAATTTTGTGGTGCAAAGAAAATGTTTTTTATGAACCAGGCCGTGTACTGCTATTAAACATCGTTGCGTCGCACTCTTGTACTTAAAGTATCTTTATTCAGCCTTCTTTGAACCACAAAGACACAAAGTAACACTAAGATCCTTTGTGACCCTTAGTGGCTTAGTGCCTTTTTGGTTCTAATTCCTTCAAGATGAATAGAATTGATTCTGTACAAGAGTGCGACGCAAGAGAAGACAAATAGTAATTCTAAAGCCGGTTACATAACTTTCTTAGCATAACTTTTAAAATGTTAAGTACTAAAGGAAATACCAGACATGGAATTAACTAATCTTACGGCCATATCTCCCATTGACGGCCGCTACCGCAAGCAAATAGAGTTTCTTGACGAATACTTTAGTGAATATGCATTGATGAGATACAGGGTATTGGTTGAAATAAAATATTTTTTCTATTTAGCAGATAATAAGTTTTTTGACCTTGATACCAAATGCAGGCAGCAGTTGCAAAAAGTTACAGATAATTTTAGTCTGCAAGATGCTCAACAAATAAAAAAAATTGAAGCTATTACTAACCACGACGTAAAAGCGGTAGAATATTTTTTAAAAGAGCAGCTTGAAAAAGCCAGTGGTACTGAGGTAAAAGAATGGATCCATTTTGGTCTCACTTCGCAGGATATTAATAATACTTCCATTCCCCTAAGTTGGAAAGACTGTATGGGAAACGAATATTTGCCATCGCTGATAAATTTGCAAAAAAATCTGCAGCAGTTGGCAGTGCAATGGAAGAATATTGCAATGCTTGCCAAAACACATGGACAGCCTGCATCTCCCACAACTCTGGGTAAAGAAATGATGGTATATGTTGAAAGACTTCAAAACCAGGTTACTTTATTTTCGTATGTTCCGTACTCTGCTAAGTTTGGTGGTGCGACCGGCAATTTCAATGCGCATGCGATAGCCTATCCTGGTAAAGACTGGATAAACCTTGCCAACGATTTTGTTGAAAATGTCCTAGGTCTTCAACGCCTGCAATTCACAACGCAAATAGAACACTACGATAACCTTGCAGCTCATTTTGACTGCATAAAACGCATCAACAATATTCTTATTGATTTTTGCCGTGATATATGGACCTATGTAAGTATGGAGTACTTTAAACAAAAAACAAAAAAAGGCGAAGTGGGCAGCAGTGCTATGCCTCATAAAGTAAACCCGATAGATTTTGAAAATGCTGAAGGAAACCTTGGAGTAGCGAATGCGTTGTTAGATCATCTTTCGTCTAAACTTCCGATAAGCCGTTTGCAGCGAGACTTAACTGATAGTACTGTATTACGAAATCTTGGTGTACCTGTTGCTCATACATTGATAGCTATAAAATCTATCGAAAAAGGATTAGGAAAGCTGTTATTGAATGAAACTAAAATAAACGAAGACCTTGAAAATAACTGGGCAGTTGTAGCAGAAGCTATTCAAACTATTCTGCGCAGGGAAAATTATCCGCAGCCTTACGAGGCTTTGAAGGAATTGACAAGAGGAAAAACTTCTATAAATAAAGATGATATAAAACAGTTTATTGAAACATTGGATGTAAAGGCAGAAGTAAAAGAGCAATTGAGAAAAATCACACCGCAGAATTATATTGGTGTTACAGCAAATTTTTAAATCCTTCCTTAACCATACAAAAAAATGTAATTTTATATATGGGTTTAGTTGAAAAATATATTCCACATTATACTTACAGTGATTGGCTTCACTGGGAAGGACGTTGGGAACTGATTGAAGGACATCCGGTAGCCATGAGTCCAATGCCTGTTCCTGAGCATCAAAGAGTAGCTTCAGAATTAAGAACAGAGTTTACATTAGCTTTAAGAAAAACCGGTTGTAAGGATTGTAAAGCTTATGACCCTATTGATTATAAAATAGCAGAAGATACAATATTTGAACCTGATATACTTATTGTATGCGGTAAAATAAACAAAAGTTATTTGAATTTCCCTCCGGCAGTGATTATAGAAATTTTATCAAAATCAACTGAAGAGAAAGACAGAGGTATTAAATACAAGTACTATGAACAGGAAGGAGTGAAGTACTATCTGATAGTTGATATAAAGAAAAAAAACCTTGAAATTTATGAATTAGTTAAAGGCAAATATCAATTGCAGGCTTATCAGAATAGCTTTGAATTTAATCTGAATGATAATTGTAAGATATCTCCGCAGTTAGATAATATTTGGGAATGAGTTTAAAAGTTGAAGTGAAACCTAATTTAATCGCGGGGACTCACTTTTTTCCGCAGCTTAAATGCAGATTTTATTACTTAAGAATTTTCTATTACTTCCCTTTTGTTGGATAGAGACTTAATATGCTTTACGATCTTCTCTGCATGGACTCTTGAATTTTCTATAAACAGCCGATGAGTGTTCATGCCTCCGCAAATTACACCGGCTAAATAAACTCCCGGCACATTGGTTTCCTGTGTTTCTTCATCAACAGCAGGGCAAAGAACAGCATCATCAGATAAAGCAATGCCCACATCTCTGAGAAATTTCATATTTGGCTGATAACCTGTCATTGACAGCACCCAATCATTTTGAACAGTTACTAAACCTTCCGGAGTATTTATATCTACTTCGTGTTCCCTTATTTCAGCAATAGTTGAATTGAAGTATGCTTTTATTGAGCCTTCTGCAATCCTGTTTTCGATATCAGGTTTTACCCAATATTTTACCCGGTCACTTATCTTATCACTTCTTATTACCATTGTCACTTCTGCACCTTTTCGCCAGGTTTCCAGGGCAACATCTATGGCAGAGTTTGCTGCACCAACAACCAATACTTTCTGAAAGGCATAATAGTGAGGGTCTTTGTAATAATGTTTTACTTTAGGCAAATTTTCTCCTGGTACATTTAGTAAATATGGAATATCATAAAAGCCGGTTGCTATAATAATGTTCTTAGCATTATAAATTTGCTCTATAGTAGTAACGGCAAAAGCTCCATCAGTCTTTTCAACTTTCAGCACTTCTTCAAAAAGATGTATGACCAGTCCTCCTGAGATCGCTACTCTTCTATAGTATTCCAACGCTTCGGGTCTTGTTGGTTTAGGGCTATTGCTTACAAAAGGGACACCTCCGATTTCCAACCTTTCACTGGTAGAAAAAAAAGTCATATTTATAGGATAATTATACAATGAATTAACTAAAGCGCCTTTCTCCAGTATTACATAACTTAAACTCGCGTTTTTAGCTTCGAGTGCACACGCAAGGCCAATAGGTCCGCCACCTATTATTATCAAATCAAGCCCCCCCGCCCCTAAAGGGGAGCCATCCGAGTTTACTGTATTGAAGGTTTCACTCATAATTTAGCTCATAATAATATTGATGATTACATCTCCTGGTTTATGGGAAGCAAAGATAGAAGAACAAACGCTTTTGAAAGGATTGGCCTCTTGTTTGTGAGTTATTCTTAATAAGGCATATGAAACGTGAGAATGTAGAGTCAAGTGTACTGAAATCAGTGGGCTATGACAAGAATAAGAAAGTGCTTGAAACCGAGTTGGTGAATGACACAATTTATGAATACTATAAAGTGCCCGCTACAGAATACATAAATCTCATGAAATCATCTTCATTGGGCGAATACTATAACAAGCACATAAAAAAATATCGTTATAAAAAGTTAAGGTAGTCTGAACTTGGATTTATGAGATTTTTGGGATGAGGAAAAAAACAAAGACAAACAGTATATTTTTACAAGTTAAACCTGCTTATCCATCAAAATAATTATCATCTTACTTATTTCTTAAAGCTGTGTTCAAGCAATAAGTGCAACAGCTGATTTTATTAAATATACCTCATTAGCTGAATTGTAGTCAAATTTTCTGATGGGTCTGTTATTGATTAATTTTTCTACTCTTTTTACGTTATTA
>JAABUN010000902.1_pt1 | contig 72344 bp, 63 predicted proteins | sample 5559311 | NCBI WGS metagenome assembly JAABUN01 (sample SAMN10711877, study PRJNA513370) | rock metagenome | isolation source: Antarctica rocks | place: Antarctica: Victoria Land, Siegfried Peak sud | reverse complement strand
GCCCAAGCAACAACTGACCACGTACTTTTAATAGAACATTATGGAAAGCTAAAGCCCGTAGTGTGCCAAATCTAATACGCTATAATTGATTATCAAACTGTTAGAGTTGTTAAGTGTCAAACTTGAGTGGGCAGGCAGGGTACTTCTTTTTCTTCTTTTTATAGCACTTTTAGCTGCTTACATAGCTTATAAAACAGAACGGACTCCTAAGCTTGAAATGGAAGGCGTAGCCAAAAAAGCCTTGCAGGAGCGCAGTAAATTTCTTGCTGAAAAAATGAAGTTTCCCAAACAGGATGTCGGCTTCAAACAATTTATTTATACAAAGTGGGCAAAGGGAAAAGGTTGCGGACAGACATTTCCCATACCCGACACTATAACTTCATTAAATACATGGTATTCTTCTGCCGGCATACGTTCGGCGTTTTATGTAGCGTGGGATCCTCAGTCTTTCTTCTCTTTAAAAAGAAGCATTAACAAACTTAATCTGGTGTTGCCTGAATGGTTTTTTTTAGATGAAAATGCTGATACAATCAAAACCAATATTGATAAAAGGGGCTATGATATAGTTAAGGCTTCGGGGGTTAAGGTTATTCCGATGCTGACTAATAACATCAATGAAAAATGGAGGGGCGATGTTGTTCACAGAATTTTAAACAACCCCGAAAAAAAGGAAAGGTTGATCAACGATTTGATAAAGCTTTTGAAGCAAAATAATTTTCAGGGTATCAATATAGATTTTGAGGAACTGGTTGAAACGAACAACGAAGTATTAACCAACTTTCAAAAAGAATTATACGAAAAGCTGCATGCCAACGGTTTATTGGTAACGCAGGATGTTATTCCTTTCAACGAAGACTATGATTATAAATCATTGTCGGCTTATAACGATTATCTGTTTTTGATGGCTTACGATGAGCATTCGAGCGATACCGAGCCTGGTGCCATCAGCAGCCAGAAATGGATGGAAGCAGCAGTGGATGATATGGCAAAATCGGTCCCGGCAAAGAAGATTGTTCTTTGTATGGCCGGCTATGGCTACGACTGGGCTAAAAAAGGTTCGGCAGAAACAGTTACTTACCAGGAAGCATTAAGTATAGCCCGCGAAAGTGAAGGCATTGTTGACTATGATAATAATACTTACAATCTCCACTACAATTATTACGACGACAGCAACAGGGTGCACGATGTTTTTTTTACCGATGCAGCCACCAACTTTAATACCCTTCGTTTCGCAACAGAATATGGTCTTGCAGGAACTGCCTTGTGGAGGCTTGGAAGCGAAGATAACCGCCTGTGGGATTTTTATGATAAGGATATGAGTAAACCCGCCCTGGCTAAATTTAATTTTACTGAATTTAATAAAGTTGAGAGCAGCAACGATGCCGACTATATAGGCGAAGGTGAAATATTGGATGTAGTATCGAAACCGCAAAGCGGCCATATAACTCCTGAAATAGATACTGCAGAAATGCTGATTGCTGAAGAGCATTACGATACGTTGCCTTCTATGTTTGTAGTTAGAAAATGGGGTAAGCCAAAAGGCAAGCAAATGGTATTAACTTTTGATGACGGCCCCGACGCAAACTATACTCCAAAAATCCTTGACATACTTTCAAAGTATCACGTGCCGGCTTCTTTCTTTATAGTTGGCATTGAAGCTGAAAGCAATATTCCTCTGGTTAAAAGAATATATAATGAAGGTCACGAAATAGGTAATCATTCTTTTACGCACCCCAATCTTGCTGAAGTTAGCACCCGGCGCGCATCTCTCGAAATAGATGCTACCCGAATGTTGATTGAATGCATTACTGGGCATAGCACCATCATGTTCCGCGCTCCTTTTAATGCAGACAGCGAGCCCGAAACAATGGAAGAGTTAATACCCGTTGCTTTAAGCCGTACCAAAAATTATTTAACCATCGGCGAAAATATTGATCCTGAAGATTGGGATTTGGAGCATGGGATAAATGCCGATACTATTTTTAACCGTGTGGTTCGCTACCAGCAAAAGGGAAATATTATTTTGTTGCACGATGCAGGAGGAAACAGGCAGGCAACTGTAGAAGCCCTGCCACGCATTATAGAATATTTTAAAAATAAGGGATACACCTTTACTACCGTTGCCAATCTGTTAGGCAAGAAAAAAAGTGAAGTGATGCCCGAAGTTCCAAAAGGAAAAGGGTATTATTTGGTGCAAATAGACTATACGCTGGCAATGGGTGGATATTATATCAGCCATATTTTGTTTTCGATGTTTGTGCTGTTTTTAATAATGGGCGTTATCCGCCTGCTTTTTATGTTAGGTTGGGCGTGGAAGCAACAAAAAAAAGAAAAGAAAAGAATATTTCTACCTTCTGCTGATACGCCTTTGGTTAGCATAATCGTCCCGGCTTATAACGAAGAAGTGAATGCTGTTAACTCATTAAACAACCTGCTGCGTTGCGATTATCAAAATTTCAATATCATTTTCGTTGATGACGGCAGTAAAGACAGCACTTTTAAGAAAGTAGATGCTGCATTCTCCAACCATCCTAAAGTAAAAGTATTTAGTAAGGCCAATGGCGGAAAAGCTTCTGCATTAAATTTTGGCATTGCTCAAACCAATGCCGAATACGTTGTTTGCATTGATGCCGATACCAAACTTAAACCCGATGCGGTACGGCTGATGATGCATCATTTCCTCTCCTCCCCCATTGCGGAAGGACCTGTGGGGGCCGTTGCAGGAAATGTAAAAGTTGGTAACGAAGTAAACATTATTACACGCTGGCAAAGTATTGAATATACAACCAGCCAGAATTTTGACAGAGAAGCTTTTGCTTACATCAATGCCATTACTGTGGTACCGGGTGCAATTGGCGCATTTAAAAAATCTGTAATTGAAGAAGCAGGCGGATTTACTACAGATACCCTTGCCGAAGATTGTGATCTAACCATCCGCATTCTTCGCCTCGGTTATGTAATAGAGAATGAGAACAAAGCCATCGCTATGACTGAAGCTCCTGAAACCGTCAGGCAGTTTTTAAAACAAAGGTTTCGCTGGAGCTTTGGCGTAATGCAAACTTTTTGGAAACACCGTGATGCCTTATTCAATAGTAAGTATAAATTTTTAGGATGGGTTGCCCTGCCAAACATATTGGTGTTCCAGTTTATCATACCCATTTTTTCGCCATTAGCGGATGTGCTTATGGTGATAGGAATATTAACCGGCAATGCCGGAAAGATATTGCCCTATTATCTGCTGTTTATGCTGGTAGATGCTGTCATAGCATTGCTTGCCTTTTTGTTTGAAAAAGAAAAGCTTTATAAATTGATATGGTTAATTCCTCAACGGTTAGCGTATCGGTGGCTGATGTATGTGGTTTTATTCCGTTCACTTAAAAAAGCGATAAAAGGCGAACTTCAGCATTGGGGTGTTTTAAAGCGAACCGGCAATGTAAAGGATTTGACAGTGCCTGGTGAAATACAGTCTGCATAAAGCAGCCAGTTTTCTTATGGATGACACCATCTATTCTGTTTATTTCTAACTCAAAGCAACTACATTTGGTTTAAATCTCTCCCCTTCAGGGGAGCCGGAGGGGTATGACATATAAAACCAAAGGCATTGTATTGCGAACTGTAAAATATGGCGAAACAAGTGTTATCACCACTATTTATACAGAGCTTTTCGGTATTCAATCATACATCGTTAAAGGCGTAAGACAAACTACAAAAAAGTCTTCGGGAAAAGGACTATATTTTCAGCCTGCCGCTATTTTAGACATGGTTGTGTATCACAACCAATTAAAAAATCTGAATTTCATAAAAGAATATCAATGGGGTTATTTATATACACAGGTGTTATTCGATGTAGTTAAAAATACCGTTTCGATGTACATAGTTGAAATGTTGCAGCATAGCCTTAAGCAACCCGAAGCTAACCCCGGATTATTTTATATGATAGAGGATACTTTAAAACAACTCGACAAAGGGACATCAGCTCTAACAGCAAATTTACCACTCTATTTTACCTTACATCTTGCTGCAGAGTTAGGGTTTCGCATACAAGGCGGGTATAACCTTGATACGCCCGTTCTCGATTTACAGGAAGGACAGTTTACTTCCCGCAGACCGGCACACCCCTATTACATTGATGGAATTTTAGCAGAGGCTGCTTCTAAACTTTTGGCTATTAATTTTTATAACGACCTGGAGTTTATCCATCTCAGCCGCAGCACAAGACAGCAATTGCTGCAGTCGTTCCAAAATTATATTGCCCTTCATGTACAGGATTTTGGAGAGATAAAGAGCCTGCCTGTATTACAGGAAATTTTTAATTAAACCCCAAACTTAAACGAAGAACTTTCAAGATGAAATTTGTAACTTTAACTATAAACCCGAATACATGGAAGCGATTGAACAAGTACCTAAAACGGCATTAGATGTTTTTCGCCTGCTGCCCGAAGGAACTTTGTGCGAAGTAATAGATAATACTTTATATATGTCTCCAGCCCCACAAATACCACATCAGGAACTGGTTACCTTCCTGGTAAGAAGAATTGGCAATTGGGTAGAAAATAAAAACCTTGGAAAAACATTAGTATCACCTGTAGATGTTTATTTTGATGAATTGCTTTCGGTGGTGCAGCCGGATTTATTGTTTATATCGCAAAATAATATGGAAATCATTAAAGAAGATGGGTATATACATGGTGCGCCAGATTTAATAATTGAAGTGTTATCTGAGGATAAAAAAAGAGATACTGTACAAAAGAAAAGCCTGTATGAAAGAGCTGGCGTAAAAGAATATTTCACTGTAGATCTGGCAAGTAAAAAAATACAATGCTATTCACTTAATAACGGCAATTATAAATTGATTAACGAGAATGAAGGCATCTTTACTTCGCAGTTACTTAACCTTACCTTTTCTTTTTAGATCACTCTTTTTAATTTGTCAGATAATTAAAAAAAATGAAAGCATATGGAAGCGATTGAACAAGTACCTAAAACGGCGTTAGATGTTTTTCGCCTGCTGCCTGAAGGAACTTTGTGCGAAGTAATAGATAATGTACTGTATATGTCACCAGCACCAAAATACACCCACCAGAGATTACTTGGCTTATTATTTAGAAAGATTTCAGCACATGTTGAAAACAGTGAGATGGGTGAAGCATTTATTTCTCCAATTGATGTTTATTTTGAAGAGTTATTTTCTGCTGTTCAGCCAGACCTGATATTTGTTTCAAAAGCTAATATGGGCATTATGAACGAGGACGGTTATTTCTATGGTGCGCCGGACTTAATAATTGAAGTTCTCTCATCAAATAAGAAAAGAGATACAGTTACAAAGAAAAGTTTGTACGAAAGAGCAGGAGTAAAAGAATACTTTACTGTAAATCCGGCAGATAGAAAAATTCAATGCTATTCACTAAATAACAACACCTTTAACCTGGTTTACGAGGATGAAGGTATCTTCAAATCGCAGTTGCTTAATCTCCAATTTTCTTTTTAAAGTAATCTTTCTACTTTCTCAAGATGAGAGTCCAAAACAATTACTCCCGGCTGATTTCCTTTTTCAAAGCTTCCAAGGTTATCATCCATTTGTAAAGCTTTTGCTCCGTTAAAAGTTGCCCACTTCAGCATCTCCTCTAAAGAAACCGAGGGAAAATTTTTATGAATAGTTTTTATTTCATCAAGAATATTTAAGCTGTGGTTGCTGGCGAGGCTATCAGTTCCTAACACTATATCGCAGCCATGTTTTCTTAAAAGATCAACAGGTGGCAGGCTCCGTTCAATGTATTGGTTTGAGTTTACACAAAGGCAAAACGATACATGAGTGCCTCCAGCTTTCTTTAGGAATGCAATATCCTCTTCTTTAGTAAAAGTATTATGCACCAACAAAACCTGCTCTGCACTTTGCAGTTTATTAAAACAGGTTTGTAAACTTGTTTTGCCGCTCGGTTTATAAAATGAGTGATCAATCTTCATCATTTCATACATTCGTACAAAGTCGCCGGTGTTTTGTAAGAATAGCTCATCTTCAAAAGCTGTTTCCTGGTTGTGGATGCTTGCTACTTTAGTTTTAAAATAGGGCGTAAGCAACTCCCACAGTTCATCCGAAACTGAATAAGGCGCATGCGGAACCATTGAGGTCGGAAAAATTTCAGAAAAGATGTCATAATACTGCTTGCTTCTTAAAAACCTTTGCTGTGCAATGCCGGGCAGCCAGCCGCTTGCTTCAACAAAATTGTAATAATGCAGGTTCTGTTGCTCCTTTTGTATAAGCGTATGCAGGTTGTTGCAAATATCGCCAACAGCAACAATGCCGTTTGCTATCATTTCATTTTCAGCCTGGGCAATCGCATCAAGAATTTCTTCCTCCGGAAAATGCCTTTGTGTAACTACAGCAAAAACAAAATCAATCAAACCTGTTTGTTCAGCAATTAAGCCTCGCATGTGGCTCAACTCTAAATGGCAATGGCAATTGATAAAGCCAGGGGTTAAAATTCCATTCAGCTTTTGTATATCATCACCAGCCTCTCTCTCATTTACAATATCCTGTATTATTCCTTCAGTGTTACAAATAAGCACATAGTTTGCGTCCAGCATTTCTGTTCCTGTAAATAATTGGTCTGCCTGCAATTTTAGTAAACTCATTGTTGCCAAAAGTAAGATAAGCAAGGTTATGTCAAGAAACATGAAACGCTACGCTTAACTTTGCGGCAGCAATTTTTCCAACAATCCGGTTAATCGTTCTAATCCGTAAAATCTGCGATAAAATTTTCGTAAACTCATTAATGCAAAAAGTAAGATAAGCAAGGTTATGCAAAGGAAGTTTAAACGCTTAACTTTGCCGCAGCAAATTTTCGAAACAATTCAGGTCAATCGTTTTAATCCGTTTAATCTGCGATCAAAATCCGTGTAATCAGTGATAGATAAGCTTGAAGCCATAAAAGGTCGGTACGAACAGGTGTCAACAGCATTAACCAATCCCGAAATTATTAGTAATCAAAAAGAGTTTCAGCGGTTAAGCAAAGAATACCGGAGCCTCGAACAAATAGTGAAGCCTTTTGAAGAATATAAAAAGGTGCTCGACGAGTACGAGTTCAGCAAAGAAGCGCTGAACAGTAATGATGAAGACATGTACGAACTGGCGAAGATGGAGATGCCTGAGTTGGAAGAAAAGAAAGAACATCTTGAAAAAGAGCTTACAAAATTATTGATACCAAAAGATCCGCAGGATGATAAAAATGCTATTCTTGAAATACGAGCCGGCACAGGCGGAGATGAAGCAAGTTTATTTGTAGGCGATCTTTTAAATATGTACCTGCGCTATTGCAGCAAGCGTGGCTGGAAAACTGCCATCATCAGCGAAAGCGAAGGAACCGTGGGCGGCTATAAAGAGGTAATTGTAGAAGTGCAGGGCGAAGATGTATATGGCACATTAAAATTTGAAAGCGGCGTTCACAGGGTGCAACGCGTACCCAATACAGAAACACAAGGCCGCGTACATACATCTGCCGCAACTGTAGCTGTAATGCCCGAAGCCGAAGATATAGATTTTGAGCTAAAGGAAAGCGATGTGAAAATGGAAACCGCACGAAGCGGCGGTGCAGGCGGCCAGAACGTAAATAAAGTGGAAACAAAAGTTTTATTAACTCATATTCCAACGGGTACTGTAGTGGTTTGCCAAACTGAACGAAGCCAGTTAGGCAACCGCGAAAAGGCTATGAATATGCTGCGCACCCGTTTGTACGAAGAGCAGGTGCGCAAGCAGGAAGATGAAATAAGCAGGCACCGGAAAACATTGGTAAGCACCGGCGACCGCAGTGCCAAAATAAGAACATATAACTGGCCGCAGGGCCGCGTAACCGATCATCGTATTGGCTTAACTTCTTACAACCTTGATGCGGTAATAAATGGAGATATTGATGAATTTGTTGAACAATTGCAGTTGGCAGAAAATGCCGAGAAAATGGCTAACCAGGTATAAGGAATGTAAATTGATACAGGCACATAAAAGATAGTTTCAGCGCGAAGTTGTTATACAACTATCTGTTTTACTATTGCTGAAACTACACACATTGCCACAAAGCATCTAAAAACCATTTCTTAGAATCGAAGAAGTGATTTATAGGAGTAAGGCCGTTTTCTTTTGCAAGGTTATCGGTTTGTTCTACGGTATATTTTTGAGCTATTTCCATAAATATGGGTTCGCCTTCGGCAAAAGAAAAATTATGTTCTCCAATTTGAACCTGTTGGTTTGCGGTACTTACGAGGTAACTTTTACATGCACCCGTTGCAGGATCGTAAGTGGGGTAGTGGACAAAATTTTCTATGATGAAATTTCCGTTTAATTCGTCATTAATTCTTTGCAGCAGGTTTAAGTTGAAGTTGCGTGTATAACCGCTTTTATCATTATATGCAGCAAGTACAAGTCTGGGATCTTTTTTCAAATCAAAGCCTGTTAAAACGAGATCGCCAGGTAATAAATGCGCCCGTAAACATTTGCAAAACTCTCCTGCCTTTTCTAAAGGAACGTTGCCAATATTGCCGCCTAAAAACAAAACCACTTTTGTTTTATCGGATAACGTTTTCGCCTTTTCCAACATTTGTAAATACTCTCCGTTTAAACCCCGCAATTGTAAGGATGGCAACTTCTTAGGAAGCTGCTCGTGAAGCAGGTTTATAACATTGCCTGAAATGTCAACAGGAAAATAAGTGAAGGTCACGTTGCTCCGAATCAACTCCCTTAATAAATGAATAGATTTGGTTGCATCGCCTGCCCCTAATTCAATAATATCAAATGCAGAAACCTTGTTGATAAGAACGGAAGCAAGCTGGCTTGTTTGCTGTGTAAATATTTCCATCTCGCATTTAGCAGGATAATATTCGGGGCAAGCCATTATCTGCTGAAACAATTTATCGCCACGATGGTCGTAAAAATATTTTGATTGGAGGTATTTATCTTTTGCACTTAATCCCTGCACAACATCCTGAAAAAATTGGCTCATGTTCTGTTATTGCGCCAGCCTTATGCCGGTATATTGCCAGCGCAGGTGCGGATGAAAAAAGTTTCGATAAGTGATACGGCTATGCCCCGGCGAAGTTACCTGCGAAGCGCCGCGTAGCACTTTCTGGTTTACCATAAACTTGCCGTTATACTCACCAATGGCGCCGGCAGCTTTTGTAAAACCGGGATAAGGCAAATAAGCGCTTTCGGTCCATTCCCAACGCTGGCCCCAATCAAAATATTGTGCCGCTGCTTCCCATTCAAATTCGGTAGGCAGGCGCATTCCCTTCCAGGCAGCATAAGCTGAAGCTTCGTAAAAACTGATATGATTTAATATTCCGTTTTCATCAACCGGTTGTAATCCCTGCAAAGTATAATGACACCAGTTGCCCTCAATCAAATGCCAGTACATCGGAGACTGAATGTTGTTGGTCTTAACCCAATCCCATCCTTCAGCATGCCAGTATATGAAATTTTTATAACCTCCTGCCTTTATAAACTCAAGGTATTCTCCATTGCTCACAAGCGATGCTGCAATCTTATAATCCTGCAGGTAAACTGTATGCCTGCACAATTCATTATCAAAACAAAATCCCTCACCTGCATAACCAACCTGATACAACCCGCTTTCAACAGGAACAAAATTTTTTGCTGATGCCTTTTTTTCTAAAACATCGGCATGCGGCGAGTAAGCGGGAAACAAAGGATTATGACCAAGGATGTACTTTATATCGGTACACAAAAGCTCCTGGTGTTGTTCTTCGTGACTAAAGCCTAACAGAATAACTTCTTTTAGTTCAGCCGAAACATCGTTACTTAAGAAAGCTGCCATAGCATCATCAACATATTTTCGATAGCTGTAAACATCTTTAACAGTTGGTCGGCTAAGGTTACCACGATCGGTGCGAATTACCCTTGCACCAACTGTTTCGTAATAGCTGTTGAAAACATAGTTATAATCGGGGTTGTATTCTTTATAGCCTTTTAAATGTTCTTTTAATAAAAAGGTTTCGAAGAACCAGGTTGTATGCCCGATATGCCACTTGGGCGGACTAACATCTGCTACTGGCTGCACCACGTAATCTTCTGTTTGCAATGGTGCACAAATGTTTTCCGTTCGTTTGCGGACTTCTTTATATCTCTCTAAAAGTGTCATGTTGTTAATTCTTATCTATATACATCTTCAATTGAGAAATGGTTTGAATTTTTAAATCTTCCGCCTGTTTTTTACGCATCATTAAAGCGTAGGCATTATTAAAACCAATAGGTTTAAGCCACTTGAGCTGATAACGCCTGCTGAACTCCTGCTGTACATAATTAAAAACACTCTCCTTATTACCAATTACACTTAGTACGATTTTAGCAGGCGTTTTTAATATCACTAATAAACCTGTTCCGGTGTATTCAGGGTAAAGATCAATCTGGTTATTGGTTAATGCATCAAAGCAAATTTTTGTGCCACCTAAACCTGTTTTGGTTTCTACGCTTAAATCGGTATTTGCCTGTATAAGCATAGCATACATCTGCAGCAAAATATATTGTTCGCCAAATATTTTTGAACCCATTCGTATAACTCCTTTGTTTCCCATGCGTGGGGCTTTGTAGAGGTTTTGTTCAATCAAAAAATCCTTCGCCACTTTTTCGGGCGACTGTTTAAGGTAGTCAACTCTATAATTTAATTCAGTCATTATTGAGTCATTAATCCTGCCCGAAAGGAGGTTTAAAGCCGGCTCCAATTCAGGAAACTTTTGCAGTACTTCTTGCCTTACAACCGGCGCTGCATAATAGGGTGGAAAGATGATTTTATCATCCTGCAAAACAATGAGGTTGTAAGCCTTTAATCTTCCGTCGGTGCTGTAGCCGCTTATTACGTCTAACTTGTTTTCGTATGCAGCTTTATACATTACTGCATCGCTTATAACAACGGTTCGGATGCGTAAATCATACTTATCTTTCAGTCCTAAGTAGCCATCGGTACGTCCCATAAATTCGGGAGTAAAGCCGGCAAGCATCTTGCTTTCGTAAACCTTGGGAAGCATATAAAAAGATGACAGAATAACAAGCAATAGGGGAACAGCCCACGTTGCTGTACGTGTTTTTTTGATATTTAAATTCTGCACTTTCGAAAGCAGAAAGTCAAATAAGATGGCAAGCAAGGCAGCAGGTATTGCACCGGCTAAAATCATGTTGGTATTGTTTAAAGCAATGCCTCCAAAAATAAATTCGCCCAATCCTCCTGCGGCTATATAAGCGGCTAACGTAGCCACACCAACATTTATAACAGTTGCTGTACGAATGCCTGCAAGAATTACCGGCATTGCCAAAGGCAGCTTTACCCTTAAAAGAATTTGAGAGGCGCTCATGCCCATTCCCTTTGCCGCATCAATTACCGAAGTATTTACTCCCGTTATGCCAGTATAAGTATTTCGGATAATGGGCAGAAATGCATACAGCATTAAAGCCACTATTGCCGGCTTTGCACCTATGCCTAACAGCGGTATCATAAACCCTAATAAAGCAATGCTTGGTATGGTTTGTAATATTCCTGCAAAACCCAGTACCCAGCCACTAAACTTTTGCTTTTCAGAAATCCAGATGCCGAGCGGCACACCTATAAGAATTGATAAGAATAATGAAATAAAAGTAAGCCCGATGTGTGCCAATGTTTGTTCGAGCAGCTTGCCCGATTGCTGCATCATAAAACTCCATAGGCTTTGTTGCTCATCCATTTTGCAAAGTGGTTTTATAATGAGCGAATGCAGCCATTAAAGATGGAATGTCTAATTGTTTTTGCTGTTTGTTCTTTCGGGTAATATAGATAAAATCGGAGGCGTTCTTATCAGCTGATAATAATTCTAAAGCAGCCCATACACTGCTTTGAGAAGAGACCTCTTTTTCGGTTCTTACTTTCAATTCAACCGGCAAAAGCATATCCCAAACATCCTGAACCTTTACTGACTGAAGCTCTAATTGTAAACGTTGCTGCTGCAAAAATGAGCGAACAAAATCGTTGGCAGGCGAAAATAATAATTCAGCCGGTGTACCAATTTGGATAATTTGTCCTTTGTCCATTAAACATATCCGGTCGCCCAATTCAAATGCTTCCTGTACATCGTGGGTCACCATTACAATCGTCTTTTTCTTAAGTTCATCCAGCTCTCTAAAATCCTTTCGTATGCTTGTTCTGGTTACGGTATCTAAGGCACCAAAAGGCTCATCCATTAATAATATGGGAGGCTCGGCGGCAAGAGCTCTTGCCAGGCCAACTCTTTGTTGCTGGCCACCGCTTAATTGGTCAGGATATAGTGAGCGATAATTACGTGAAGGCAATTGAAGTTTTTCTAATAATTCATCCGTCCGTTTTTCGATGCGAGCTTTATCCCATTTCATTAAACGCGGAACCACTGCAATATTTTCGGCAACTGTATAATGTGGAAACAATCCATGATGCTGCAATACATAACCAATACCGCGGCGAAGTTCTTCAGCCGGTTGATTTGTTATGTCTCTTCTATTTAATAAAATGCTGCCTTTTGTTGGTTCTGTCAGCCGGTTAATCATCCTGAGTGTGGTAGTTTTGCCGCAGCCGCTTGTTCCAAGCAAAACGAGCGTTTCGCCTTCCTTTACTTCAAAAGAAATATTATCTACAGCTTTTGTATTGTTATAAAGTTTACTAACCTTTTGAAGGCTGATCATGAGGTTGACTTGAAACTAATAATCTCATCAATGGAAGCTTTTTTTATACATACGTTTACTGATATTGAATATAAATTGGCTTAGGTCTTAAATTCAAAACGTCAGTTGGGTTCATAATTTCCTTAGCTCCCGATCTCTCCGTATCGTTCTTATAAAATAATTTAAATCCTGTAAATTGTACAGGTTGTGGTGCAACCCAACTGTAATACGTACTTAACTTCTTGGCAGGCGGTCCCCATCCATCCATATCCATTACAACCTGTACTTCGGGGCGTAATTTTACATTCTGGTGGTTAGTGAACATGCCTTTGGTAAAGCGGTGCACTATCAATATTTTAGGCGGCAGATTGTTTTTCCTTACCAGTTCTGCCAAAAAGTTAGAGGCATAATTTATATCCTTAGCATCGTATGTACCAATTACTGAACCCGGACGTTTACCTTTTGTAGCTAATGCAAATTCAGGATCAACACCTAAGTGCACATTAGGCATCGAAAGAGGTTTTTCTAATAAAGGCAACTCTTCGGGCAGTGTACTAAGAGCCACCTGTACATCTATAAAAACAAGTGCATTAATTTCTTTTGCCCAGTTTATTACTGTATCAATTTGCCCCAGCGGCATGCGGTAGCGGTACTTGCCATCTTTACCCGGTGCCCCCTGTGCCGTTATGCATATATAATGGAGGGCAGGAATTGATTTTATAACCGTATCTGCAGCCGACCATCTGTTTACTTCCGTCATAAGCCTTTTCATCATCTCCGCTTTTGGAAACTCACCCAATGCACCCATTTTTTTTGAGTACAAATTACCATAATAAGCTACTATGCGGTTAAAGGGCAAAACAGCGCCCGGCAACGGATAGGGAGCGCCTTTAACCGGCCATCTTCCCGTGGTATCCCCATTGCTTAAATACACCATTTTTCTGTTGTACTCAGCAGTGTCAATAGTTTTTTGCGGTGCTGCATTGCCGGACGTTTGGGTAGTGCTGGACGCAGATATTTTGGTTTCCTTTTTATTGTTGTTACAGCTAATGCTTATTAACAAAGAAGAAATAACAATAAGGCCGGTTAAAGCAGGCAGGTTTTCAGTAGCATCTTTTCTCATGAACTGTTGTAAGATTTAGATGCTAAAGTAAGGGGTTCTGCAAGATAACTGATAAGGATATTTTTTTAATAATGTAAATCACTTGCTTTAGTTTGAAGTTTTAACCGCAGAGAAAGAAGGAGCAGAGTTTGCGCAGAGAAAACCTTAACTCTGCGAAAGTCTCTTGTAACTCATGTTCTCTGCGGTAAGTGTGGTTATCGAAATTTCAAATGTTTCAATTTATAACTCTGGCATGGGTTTTTCAATTGTAATAATATTATTCATTCTTTTAAAAACATTGCCATGACAGAAAATACACAGGGTCGAAATTCAAATGACCAATACAATAAAACCAAATCTAATTTTGCAAGCACTGAGGGCGAACAGCAAAACGACAGTTTAGCTCAAAGTGATGAGCTTGATGAGCTTGATGAGATTAATGAGCGGAAAGATGATCCAACATCTCAATCATCCGTGAATGAGCAGGACAATGATGAAACAAAAAACCAGTCTGCTACAAGCTCTGCTGATAAAAACAGGAATATAGCAACTTCCTATCACGATAACACAAGAACCACCGGGCGGGCAAATGAGGCCGATGACAGACTTGACACAGGAAGCGGCGGACTAAGTGCCGGCGGCGTAAAAAGCGCTACAGACCTATAAGAAATACTGTTAATTTAAAAACTATGGTTGCTGTTGTGGCCATAGTTTTTTTATTTATAGTGTTCTGCTGAACCTTCACAGGCAAAAACTGTTTATATTTAAATAAATAACTGTCTTTTGCTTCAACGTTCAACAATACAACTGCTAAGGTTTCCATTCTCTTATTTTTTAATGCCGGTGTTCTGGTTTGCATTGAGTTTTGTGGAAGACATTCATGTATTTAGAACAGTTGCCGCATTTGTAATTTTGCATGGTTTAGTTTACCCCTCAAGCAATGGATACAACAGTTATATGGATAAGGATGAATCAAGCATTGGGGGAATAAAAAATCCTATGCAACCAACAAAAGAGTTGTATATAGTAACAGTAGTTATGGATGCATTGGCACTATTCTTCTCCTTCATGCTATCGTATGTATTCGGAATTTGTGTAGTTATTTATATCATCTTTTCGCGCCTATACAGTTATCGCGGAATTCGTTTGAAACAATATCCTTTAATAGGCTATACTACCGTTATCCTCAACCAGGGCTCGCTTACTTTTTTTATGGTATATTATATTGTAAGGCAAAACCTTTCCACTGATTTTCCGGTTGCAGGCGTAATAGCTGCTGCTTTTTTAATTGGGGGATTTTACCCGATAACTCAAATTTACCAGCACCAAAGCGACGAACAGGATGGGGTGAAAACGATAAGTATGTTATTTGGGAAAAAAGGAACATTTATTTTTTGTGCACTTATGTATATGGTTGCTCTTGGTATTTTGTTTTTTTATTACAATAAGAGTGGGCAAATACGATCGTTCCTTTTGCTGCAGATCTTTTTTATACCTGTGCTCGTATATTTTATCCGGTGGTTTTTAAAGGTGTTAAAGAACGAAACCCTTGCTGATTTTAAACATACCATGCAAATGAACTGGCTGGCAAGCACATGTACCAGCCTTGCTTTTATAACCTTAATCTTCTTACACAACATTGGCTAATATAATATCTATAGGAACTGCCCTGCCTGCAAATTGTCATCCTCAAAGCGATATATTGCGTTTTATGCAAAAGGCGTATAAGCTGGATGAAGCCGAGGCGAGGAAACTGGCTTTTTTATACAGGCACAGCGATATTAAGCAACGCTACTCTGTTATAGAAGACTTTTGTAAAACTGAAGATGAGTGGGAGTTTGTTCAGGCTAACGGACATGGTAATCCAACCTTAAACGACAGGATGAAGATTTTTCATCTGCATGCTTTGTCACTTTCAGTTGGGGCCATTAATAACTGTATAAATAATATAATTGATGCCAGGCAAATAACACACTTAATAACGGTTAGCTGCACAGGCATGAGTGCGCCGGGCCTTGATCTGGAAGTGGCTGAAGCGCTTAATCTTTCGCCCAACGTTTTTCGTACTTCAGTAAATTTTATGGGTTGTTATGCTGCCATACATGCTCTTAAAATTGCCAAGATGATTTGCGACAGCACCGCAAGTGCTAATGTTGTAATTGTTTGTACCGAGTTATGTACCATCCATTTTCAACAGGAATATACACCAGATAATGCTGCCAGCAGTCTTTTATTTGCAGATGGAAGCGCTGCAGTTTTGGTATCAAATTCTATATCATCGTCGAAGTGTTTGAAGCTAAAAAGCTTTTACTCAGAAGTTGCTTATAAAGGAAAAACCGACATGTCGTGGCAGTTAAGTAACGATGGTTTTTTAATGACTTTAAGCGCTTACATCCCCCAGCTTATAAAGGAAGACATCAATTGTTTTGCACAAAAAGCGCTGCAGGCAGCCAACATTAAACAAGACAAGATAACCCATTGGTGCATACATCCCGGAGGCAGAAAGATACTTGAAGTGATACAAGCAAAACTAAGTTTAACGGATGAGCATCTCTCTTATTCAAAAAATGTTTTATCAGAGTTTGGCAATATGTCATCACCAACCATTTTGTTTATTTTAAAACAAATGCTGCACGACTTAAACGGGTCTCCCGCAAATGTTTTTGGTATTGCATTCGGCCCCGGTTTAACGATGGAAACATTTATAGCTTCAAAAGAATGACCCTCTCTCAGCGATCATACAAAAAAGAATTGTTAGACGGCGATAACATTCCTTTTAGTGATATCCGAAAGAACATGGAGGAGTTGGATTTTATCAATCGCTGTTTAGGAGGTCACAAAATTACATTGGATGGTTTTAAACAGTTAGCAGCAAAAAAAAATGAATTGGTTGTTTGCGAGATTGGTTGCGGCGGCGGCGACAACTTAGCAGCAATCTATAACTGGTGCAAAAAGCGAAATATTAAAGCTGCATTTATTGGGATGGACATAAAAAAAGAATGTATAGAATTTGCCAAAACCCGAACTACACTTAAAGCAGCAACAAAATGGATTACGAGTGATTACAAAACATTTAACTTCACTACGCGGCCCGATATTATTTTTTCAAGTTTATTCTGTCATCATTTTACTAACGAAGAATTGGTTTCGCAGTTTCAGTGGATGAAAGAAAATTCCGCCACAGGCTTTTTTATAAATGATCTTCAGCGCAACCCTGTTGCTTATTATTCTATAAAATTTCTTACCAAATTATTTTCTTCCTCTTATCTTGTAAAGAACGATGCGCCGTTAAGTGTTGCACGCGGCTTTACCAAAACTGAATTGGAGCAATTGTGTTTAGCAAGCGAAACCGCATCGGCAAAAGTATTGTGGAAATGGGCTTTCAGGTATTTAGTAATTTATAAACATGAGCAGCAAAGATCAATATGATGTAGCGATTATAGGTGGTGGCCTTGCAGGCCTTTGCCTTGCTATACAATGTGCTGAAAATGGTTATGCTGTTATTTTATTTGAAAAGGAAGAATATCCTTTTCATAAAGTTTGCGGAGAATACATCAGCATGGAAAGCTGGAATTTTTTGCAAAGGTTAGGCTTGCAGTTAGGTCCGCTTAATTTACCGATCATCAAAACACTTCAATTATCCGATGCTTTAGGTAGGTTGTATAGTTTTAATCTTCCTTTGGGCGGTTTTGGAATTAGTCGGTTTTCTTTAGATAATGCTTTATACAAAGTTGCGATTGCAAAAGGCGTTGAAGTATGTACCAAAACAAAAGTGAATGAAGTGATTTTTAAGAACAGTTTGTTTACTGTAAAAACATCTCACCAAGTCGTTGTTTCAAAAATTGCAGCAGGATGTTTTGGCAAAAGAAGCAACCTCGATATTAAATGGAACAGGCCTTTTGTTCAGCAAAAGAGCAATGCTTTAAATAACTATATAGGCATCAAATACCACGTTAGATATCAGCATGATCCTGATGAAATTTCGTTACACAATTTCGCCAATGGCTATTGCGGCATCTCAAAAATTGAAGATGATAAAAGCTGCCTTTGCTATTTAACTACAGCCCAAAATTTAAGAGCATCAAATAATTCAATTGAAGAACTGCAGAAGAAGGTGCTTTATAAAAATCCCAGGCTGAAAGAGATTTTTGAGAATGCCGAATTTATATACGAACAACCGCTTGCTATTTCACAGGTCAGCTTCAATAGGAAGTCGCAGGTTGAGGATCATGTGTTGCTTTTAGGAGATGCGGCCGGTATGATAAGTCCCTTATGCGGCAATGGAATGAGCATGGCAATGAATGCAAGCAAAATTGCTTTTAGCAATATCCAAAAATTCTTTGAAAAGAAAATCACGAGAAGTGAAATGGAAAATAAGTTTACCGCTGAATGGCAAAACACATTCTCAAAACGCTTATGGATAGGAAGGGCAGTTCAGCGTTTTTTTGGCGGAGGTCAATCAACTTCTTTATTTATCAGAACCATGCATTCACTTCCATCTTTATCCAAATGGGTAATAGCTTCAACGCAGGGTAAACCTTTTTAAACAAAAATAGCTCATGGTGTTTTGCACTCATGAGCTATTTTATTTTAAACCTTCAAAGCATTACATCACAGGTATTTTCTTTTTTGTTTCATCGGGGTCATCGCCAATCTCAATTTCTGTGGAAGGATCATCCTCGTCATCGTCATCATCCTCATCATCGTCGTCATCATCTCCTCCCGGCGTTGCTAAATTTACCAGGCCTGTCGGGTTCCTATTTGCCTCGATAGTGTTATTATTTATATCGGTTACATATTCTTCATTCGTTTGTTCTTTATTTATCACTTTGTTCTGTTCTTCTTCGTTTACAACTTGTTCCCCTTGCTGCACCGTTGATTCTCCCGAGGTTTTTTCATCTGATGATGATCCGTTCGAAGATGATGTTTTAGGATCTTTCGGGTCTTTGGAACGTTCTTGAATTACCTCATTTACATTGTTCATAACAGAGATTTTATAAGTTTTATTAATACCTTAGTACATAGATGAAAAAACTATACCATTAAAGGTGAAAGTTGTATGTTTATTTTACCAGTATAAGCAGGCAGCTTAAAAAAACGAGGATGTTTATTGTAAGAAGTTATCAATTTGAGAAATGGAAATAGGTTTCTCTACTACCTGATAATGAGAATTATTAAGATCAAGCTTATTGGAAGTTTTATTTGCACTGATTAGAAACAAATGAACTTGGGGTGCAGCATCTAAAATATTTTTTGCTGCGGGCCATCCTAAACCGTCAGGAAGATTATTATCGAGAATAACAATATCAGGGGTTTTATTTCGTATAGATCCAAGACCATCTTTAAGAGTATGCGAAATACTAACTTCACAATTTTTTTTGGATAGATAGAACTGCATAAGTAAACAAAAATCCACTTCATCATCTATTATCAGTACCTGCTTCTTCTTATCCATACTTACTTACCAATAAAAATTTTGCCAACTATTTTAGTCAAAGCCGGTTTTAATATATAATTAAACATCTGTAGAAACAATTTCTCAGAAAAACTAACTATAGAATAATTTAATCTAATTAAAAAAATCCTGGTGTTTCAAAACGGGCAGTCACTTTGTACCCGGTTGGTTAAAGAGGGTTAACCTTCTTAATGGCATGATTTTGCTTTATTTATAATTAGTACACTCTGGCACAGGAAGAATTAGCGTTCAGACCAGCTTCAGGAAAGGTTAGTGACCAATGTTTTGGAACAAAAATACTTTGGAACGGATAACACAATGTGTACTCTTACCAGGGGCTTAACTTTGTTTTAAAAACTTTCTCATTTAAAAAAAACCTTTGCTAACTTTATTCTACGATTAGAAAAAATAATTAAATAACTAATAAAACTTCCCGCCATGAGCTTTTCATTAAAATTAGACGTAAGCACTGATAGCGTTCTTTGCGCCTGCTCTCTTTGCGATATGATGATGGAAAAGATCAACACCTTGCAACAGACTATTAAAACAATTGAAGCTGTTGAAATTCACTTATTTGAAGGTGTAGTTGAAAAACTGAAAGGTGTTACTTTACGTATAAAAACAGCTCAGGATACAATTGTGGAATCGTGTAATTCTAAAAATTGGGATGATGCAATTTCTGCAACTTATGAAAGAATATTTAATTATTTTAAGGCACCGGCTTTTCAGGAAAGTATAGATTAAAAGTTGCACCAACCCCTTGTTCTGCTGTTGCGGTTATATACCCCTCATGGTTAATCATTACCCTTTTGCAAATTGCAAGGCCAACTCCTTTGCCCTGATAGATTGAGTTTTGTGTATGAAGCCTTTGAAAAATGATAAAGATTTTATGAGTAAAATCTTTATCAAATCCAATTCCATTATCGCTTATTGCTATTTTGTAAAAAGTTTTAGCCTCTAGTATTTTGTTATCGGGGTGAAAAGAGCTTTCATTTTCGAGAGAGACAGAAACATTAATTACGGGGCTAACGTTTGCTCTTGTAAACTTTAAAGCATTATCAAGCAGGTTCACAAATAAAATTTGTAGCTGCTTGCTGTAACCCTCAATGGTTGGCAGCGGATCAAAAGTTATTACCGCGCTTTTTGCTTTTATAATTTCATCTAATTGTTCCGTCGCCTCTTCAAAACAACTATTTAAATCAACCGGTTTAAGTATCTCTTCTTTTTTTGATAAGTTAGTAAAGTTAACCAGGTCTTCAATCAGCCCCTGCATGCGCGAAGCTGCAAAAGCTATTCTTCCTAATATTAACTTTCCTTCGTCATTCAAATTTTCGTTATGTTTTTTAATTAGCCGGTCGCTGAAGGTTCTGATTTTTCTTAATGGTTCCTGTAAATCGTGCGATGCTACAAATGCTATCTGTTCGAGTTCGGTGTTAGAAACATTCAGTTCATGAATTTTTTTCTCAAGTTGCCGGTAGTATAAATTGCCTCTTCTAAATTCATTAATTAAAAAAATAAAAGAAAGTGCTTGAAAAATACATGAAAGAACAAGGATCAGGTTTAGATATAAAGGCGTTAATTTTTCTAGGGTTTTTTTATTGTCTTCGCTTTGGTGTAATTGATTTAATGCAACCTGTTCCATTCGTAAAGAAAGTTGTTCAAGATCGTTCATTACTCTTGCTCCGTTAGCAGTATTTATTTTCAGCTGGTTAATCGTATCCGGGGCTGCAAACTCATTAAGTTGATAAAGTTGTTGATATCGCAAAGCAATATCGTACTTTAGCTTAATTATTATTTCCTGTTGCTCGGGGTTGTTCTTTGTTAGTTGAGTAAGTCTTTGAACTTCGGTTGATATTTTTTTTTGTGTTTCTGAAAGAGGTTTTAGCAGGCTGCTGTCTTTAAGTAAGAGAAAACCCCGTTGAGCGTTTTCGGCCTGAAAAAGGTACATTTTAATTTTTAAAATCTGGTTTCTTACTAAATAAGTATGTTCGATTTCGTTAGAAAAATCCATTAAGGTATTAAGCCTGCGCGAAAAGAGAAAGGCAATAGTAAGAATGATGAAAGACAGACCATACCCGATGAAAATAATACGAAGGCTCTTTTTCAATTTCAGCAGCTTTGTACAAAAATTATAAAAATATTTTGGATGCGTGTAGAAACTTTTCTACATTCTCGTATTAATTCAATTTCTTCTGTCTGTGAAGGTTATATAATTTAATTCGCACTATATTTAAAAGAATGAGAAGCAGGAGATTAGTTTTTTTTACACATTTTTTTATTTTGGTTCTTAATTGGATTTTAGCTAAGAACATTTAAAACCTCAACCTAAAAATATGCTTACCCAAATTCAAACTCAGAAACAGCAGTTGAAAATTTTGCCTCAGCAAATTCAAATGCTGAACATTTTTCATTTAAATGTTTTAGAATTAGATCAGCGCATACAGGATGAATTAGATGAAAACCCTTTATTGGAGATGAACGAGGAAGAAGAGACGGTGGCTGTAGAAAAATTTGAAAAAGAATCGGTACAGGATTACGAAGATTGGGAGGAGCATGGATATGATGATGTGCCTGATTATAAACTTGAGTATGAGAATTATTTTAACACTGAAACAACCCCCAATGTTCCTATTAAAGCATTCAGTGATTTTCGCGAAGCTTTGAAGGAGCAGATTAGGTATGAGGGGCTGGCCGATAAACAATTAAAGCTGGCCGATTACATAATTGATTGTCTTAACTCTAATGGCTTTTTACTGCAGAATCTTGAAGACATGGCTGACGACCTTTCGTTTAAACAAGGAGTTATTGTAGAGGCAAGCGAACTGGAAGAAGTGGTAAAATACATTCAGGGGCTCGACCCTGTTGGAGTAGGAGCTAAAAATACACGCGAATGCCTTTTGTTACAACTTCATAACCTTACAAAAAAAGGCCCGGATGTAAAAATGGCAATAAGGTTATTAGAAAATCACTACTCCGAGCTCTCGCACCGCAATATGGATAAGATAATGGAAGCGCTGTGCATAGACGAGGAGGAATTGAAAATTATCTTACGCTTACTGGCCTCTTTAAAATTGAAGCCGATTTTAGAAGAAACTGAAGGAACCGCTGTTAATAATAATATCATCCCCGACTTTATTTTAACCGTTAATGATGAGGGCAATATTGAAGTAAATTTGTACCGTTCAAGGTCTTCATCGTTATACATAAATCAATCGTTGATGGAGAATGTACAGCAAAGCGGAGCAAAGCGCGACAAAAGCGCCACACAATATTTAAAAAGCAAATTAAGTTCGGCTCAATGGTTTGTAAACGCGATTAAGCAACGCGAGTCCACAATGATGCAGATTATGAAAGCAATTGTGGATCTTCAAAGAAATTATTTTATCACCGGCGAAGTAAGTTTGCTAAAGCCAATGATATTAAAAAATATTGCAGATAAGGTAGGGGTAGATATTTCAACTGTTTCAAGGGTTACTTCAAACAAATACGTGGATACTCCGTTTGGAATAATCTTACTTAAAAACTTATTTACCGAAGGCATCATTAACCAGGAAGGTGAAGTAATAAGCAACAGGGTTATACAATCAGCTATTGAAGGAGTGATTGAGAAAGAAGATAAACTGAGCCCTTATACCGATCAGCAATTAGTAGCTATCTTAGCAAATAAAGGAATTAATGTAGCTCGGAGAACCATTGCCAAATACCGCGAACAATTACAAATACCGGTTGCGCAGTTAAGAAGAATGTGGGCTTAATTTGCTTTAAATGATTACTTTTAAGAACAAATTTTTTAAATGAGCAGAATTTTAGTGATTGATGACGATGTGGATATGTGTTTGCTGTTGAAGCGGTTTTTAACTAAGAACGGTTATGAAGTGGCTCTTGCTCACAATGGAAAAAAAGCGCTTGAAGAACTTGAAAATAACCAACCCGACCTTGTTTTGTGCGATTTCAGGCTTGAGGATTTTGATGGCAAAGAGCTATTGATTAAAATTAAAGAAAAGTACCCTCAAACACCGGTAATAATTGTTACAGGCTACAGCGATATTAAAGTAGCAGTAGATGTAATGAAGCTGGGCGCTTATGATTACGTAACAAAGCCGCTTTTTCCTGATGAGATTTTATTAAGCATAAAAACAGCATTGGAAAAAAAATCTAAAGCTCCTGAAAGTACAGCAGTTGTATTGCAGGATGATGACCAAAGAAATAATTTAAATAAGGGCAAAACAATCACTTCAGGTCAATATATTTTTAGCGATAGTCCCGAGTTTAAACATATCCTCAAACAAATTGATCTTGTATCTCCTACCAATTACAGCATACTGATTTATGGCGAAAGCGGAAGCGGAAAAGAAGCTATAGCACAGGAAATACATAAACGCAGCCGCCGTAAAGACATGCCCTTTGTTGCTATTGATTGCGGAGCTCTTTCAAAAGAATTAGCCGGAAGCGAACTTTTTGGCCACGAAAAAGGCTCTTTTACCGGCGCCATGAATCAAAAAATAGGAAGCTTTGAAATTGCTAACGGCGGCACTATTTTTCTTGACGAAGTTGCCAACCTCAGTTATGATGTACAGGTGGCTTTGCTTCGTGTAGTGCAGGAAAGAAAGATGAGAAGGATAGGAGGCAATAAAGATATTGATCTGGATGTACGGATAATTATAGCGAGCAACGAACGATTATTAGATTCTGCACGTAAAGGAAAATTTCGTGAGGATCTTTATCATCGTTTTAATGAGTTTAGTATAGAAGTGCCGCCATTGCGCGATCGCAAGTATGACCTGATGATTTTTGCCAGGCACTTTCTTAAACTTACCAACGATGAGTTGCATAAAAATATTAAAGGCTTTTCGCCCGAAGTGGAAGCAATATTTAAAAGTTATATCTGGCCCGGAAATCTTCGCGAATTGAAGAACGTTGTAAAAAGAGCAACATTATTATGCGATACAGACTATATACTTCCAACCGTTCTTCCTTTCGAGATAACGAATTTTTCAAAACTTCAATTTGCAGAAGCCCCCGAAGAAACACCAACGGCAATTACAAACGCAGATGCTCCTCCTCCTGTAATTACAACCTATCCTACAGCTTCAACTCCTGAGCCGGTTTTTACTAAGTCGCTTGAAATTAATGAACACAGCTTAAAAGGCGCAAGCATTGATGCAGAATACGAAATGATAGTAGAAGCATTAAGAAAGGCAAATTATAATAAAAGTAAAGCGGCAAAAATTTTAAATGTTGACAGAAAAACGCTTTATAACAAAATGAAGCAATACAAACAATTTAACAGTGATCTGTAACAGGCTTTGCTCTGAAAATACAAAAAGGGTAAAGCTTATACTTACCCTTTTTGTTTTTACAAAATAATAGCAATTGTAAAATTTACAGGTAACTCACAATGGATTTAGAGAATGAACAGAAATAATGCCGAGGCAACCAGAATATTAATAGTGGATGATGATGAAGATGATTTTTTTATAACATCGGATTACATACGAAATATCAGGGGAAAAAATATTACAGTTGACTGGTCGTATAACTATAACGATGCTTTGGAAAAGCTATCATCAAACACTCACGATATTTATTTTGTTGATTACCGGTTAGGGATTAAAACAGGGATGGATCTTTTAAAAGATGCGATTGCACAGGGATGCGAAGCACCTATCATTTTGCTTACCGGTAAAGGCACCCAGGAAATAGATGTGAAGGCTATGGAAAGCGGCGCCTATGATTACCTTATTAAAAGCGACCTTAATGCCGAAAAGCTTGAGCGATGTATTCGTTACTCTTTAGAAAGAGCATCGTCTATGCGGGCTTTAAAGGCTAACGAAAGAAAATATAAGGCAATGTTTGAAAAATCGAAGGATGTAGTTTTTATTACAACCAGTGATTTTGAGATTGTGGATATAAACTATGCGGCTACAGAGCTGCTCGAATATGAACTTGATGAGTTGATGTACACCAACCTTACCTCTTTATTTAATAGTGCCGGGCATAAAACTTATTTCTCTGATATGCTTGATGAATTAGGTGAACTTAATGATTTTGAAGTTGACCTTTTATCAAAAAGCAAAGAGATTAAAAACTGCATTATCTCCGCTTCAGTTGAAACAAATAACGATGGCGAAAGCTATGTGCAAGGTATTATTCATGATAATACCAGCCGTAAGAAAGCAGAGAAGACAGCCCTGCAAGCTGAAAAGCTTGCAGCAACCGGCAGGCTGGTTCGCACACTTGCACATGAAGTAAGAAATCCTCTTAATAATATAAACCTTTCCATCGAACAATTGATGCAGCAAATGAATGACGGCGATTCAAAACTGTATCTTGAAATTGTACGGCGTAACGGAAAAAGGATTGGCGATCTGATTACTGAGTTACTCAATTCTTCAAGATTGTCATCCCAAATAAATTTGCAAAAAACGTCGCTGCAATCCGTTATGGATAATGCTATTTCTGCAGCTATAGACCGGATGACGCTTAAGCGAATTGAATTAGTTGTTTCGTACCCTAATCAACCACTGTATGCATTGTTGGATGAAGATAAAATTAAGCTTGCATTTTTAAATATTATAATCAATGCAATTGAAGCTATGGACGAGGGAGCCGGAACATTAACTATAACCATCTGGCCGGATGATACCGAAAACTTTGTTGAGATAACCGACAACGGCTGTGGAATTAGTGAAGAAAATTTGCAGCGTTTGTTTGAGCCATATTTCACTTCAAAAAGAAATGGAATGGGTCTTGGGTTAGCCTCTACGTTAAATATTATTCAATCTCACAACGCACATATTGATGTAAAATCGGAGCCTGGTGAAGGAACAACGTTTACTATAGGATTTAAGAAAGTTAATTAATACTTCTGTTCTAAGAAGAGTTTAAAAACCATATTGTTGTCCAATAGAATTTGTACTAAAATTGTAACTGCGGGCCGAAGATGCTCCTGAGTCGAATAAGCCGTAAAAGATAGACTGAGTTTTTTTCACCAGGTAATTTTTATCTTCGATGTTGCGGTTGTAAAAATCTACTTTCAGTATCTTAACTTTTATTAATGCCTGGTTAGTAAGTGCCTTAGTTACTTCATCTGTACTAAGGTGGGTTATATAAGATAATTCTTCGGGGTCTTTTATAATTCGTGCCTGCCCAAAAATATTTATGAAGTAATTTTTACCTTTCTTAAAATAATTTAACCCTGCAAGAAACTCCTGATCAAACTCATTAATATGCTGTTTTGGGCGATTGATAAAAAACAAAATATCACCATTTTCATCAACAGTATGTGTATAAATGATTGCGGTAGGAATTGTAAGTAAACTTTTAGAGTGGGAATAAAAAAGTGCGATACCTAAATCTTTAATTTTTTCTCTAATAAAAATGAGATTTTTATCCATTAAACATATTTCTGCTGTTAACTTAATACTTCTAAAAGTGTACCTGATTTATGTACGTTAGTCAGGTAAAGATGTATTTTGAAACAGACAAATGAGGAAACCATTCTACATGAGAAAAATGTTTTTAATTAGTGCCTCTAAGTTTTAAATCAACTAATTATTTACATTCAATTTTCCAAACTGTCCATCATCTGGTTGGTCTCCTTTGGCTATTGCCTTTAGCATATTATAAAAAACTACAAACTTATTTGATGTTCCATCCCAGTAACTTGCTTCCTGTGTTTCAACTTTAAGCAGGCATAAAGCAGGATCATTTTCACCACCCGGAAACCATGCTTTTACTGCAGGCGACCAAAGTTCTTTTACTTTTTGCTGATCGTTAACTACCGATGCATTTCCCTTTACATGCACATAGGTGTTGTGCCCGGGATGAGAGTACATTAAATAAACAGTGTTTTCTTTTGATACATCATTAACCTTTGCTGATGCATCGTTTGTAAAAAACCAAATGTTTCCTTCATCATCAATCCGGATTGTGTACATGGGTCTGCTAAACAAAGTATGGTCAGGAGTAATGGTGGCAAACATGCATACTTTTACATCTTTAACAAGCTCGTCAAGTTTTTTTATTGCTTCCTCGTTTTGCAAATGCTGTTGTGTCATGGGTAGTTTTATTTTTAAATTTTAAAGAAGTACAATTATTAATAAAGAAGTACAATTATTAATATTAAACAGGCAAATGGTTATTTTGTTTTAAAACTCTAAGTCTTAATATTGGTTTGCACTTTTTTTAATAAAGGATCAATTTCTTTTGCTTCCTGTTTAATTATAAAAACGGCTGTGTTATTGGGTACAATTCCTCCGCCGTATTCTAAAGCATAAATTTTAGTAAACTCAGCTCCAAAATAAAGAATAATAGAAGTGTAATATACCCAGGTTAAAATAATAATTATAGAAGCTGCTGCACCATAAGTAACTCCTAAAGTGGAGTGCCCAATATAAAAACCAATGCCGGCCTTACCTATAAGAAATAAAACAGCGGTGAAAGATGCTCCTACAAAAGCATCTTTCCATTTAATTTTTCCGTCGGGAAGTACTTTAAAAATAATAGCAAACAAGATACTGATAATTACAAAAACCGAAACATGGTTAAGCACGTAAAATAAATACACAGTAGGGGCAGGGAATATACGTGCAAGGCGGTCGTTAAGCAAATCCATAAGAGCAGTTATAACTAACGAAACCAATAACAAAAAACCCAGGCTTATAATAAGCGAAAACGAAAGGAGGCGGTTGATAAGGAGTTTGAGTAAACCTCTTTTGGGTTTTGCACGCAACGACCAGATAAAATTTATAGAATCTTGTATTTCAGTAAAAATCCCGGTAGCGCCGATAACTAAAATAGCGGCTCCTATTATAGTTCCGATTGTACCTGTATGCGTACCTTGAATATTTTTAATGATGTCCTGAATTTGTGATGCAGCATCGGCGCCCACAAGGCCTGAAATTTGCCCGTTCAGCTTGCCCTGTACAGCATCCTGGCCAAAAAACAAACCTGAAAGCGAAATAACTATTACCAGAAGTGGCCCTATAGAAAAGATAGTATAGTAAGACAGTGCCGCACTTAACTTAATACCGTTATCTTCAATAAAAGCAGCACCGGCATCTTTTAAAATACCCCAATATTTTCTAGCCCATTTTAATTTCAACATAATGTTGTTGTTTCTTTATACAGCAAGTTCGTGCCATTCGTTTTTATATTAGCTATAATTTACTTAAATATTTCTGTGGATATTTTTACTCGGTAAAAGTTGTAATCATAAATTTTGCGCTTAACGGTACTAATTATTCAATTACAACAAATAAATGGCAGGATTTTTTTAATCATCTTAAATATTCTTTAACTAAAAAACTTTTTAAGAATGAGAAGCATACTCTATATTGTTGCTGTTATCCTTGTAATAGGATGGCTACTTGGTTTCTTTGTATATAATGCAACAGGATTAATTCATATTTTATTGGTTATTGCACTAATATCACTTTTACTGGCTGTTATCAGAAGGGCATGACAAGTTCATCTTACAAGGGTACTTACCAAACATATATTTCTAATTATTTTAAAATTTAAGCTACAGATTTAACTGTAGCTTTTTTTAATTGCTTTAACCCGCTTGCAGGATGACGCAAAAAAGATTTACCGGTTCTACTTATTTAAAGCTATTAATCCCGGCTATAGTTATAGCAGGCGTGTATATTTTTTATAGAATGAAGAAACATAATTTTTTAGACAGGGGGTTACAAAACCTTGTTGAAAAGAAAACGGACAGTCTTTATAAAATAAGTTACGACTCAATTTCAGTTGATGAAGTTGGCGGGGATCTGTATATAAAAAATCTATACATAAAAGGAGATACGGCAAAACAAATGCAAATGATAAGGAGTGGGGATACAAATGCTTCAAAAGTTATTTTAGATATTTATATTCCTTTGCTGCAGGTGGTTGATTTTAAAACGGCACGTGCCCTACTTTCGAATCGGCTACAATGCAATACAATTATTTTAAATGCTCCAAGAGTTACCTTATATTTTTTTCCTGGCTACGGAAAACAGAAGGACGAAACACAACAAAGGCAGGAATTATATAAACAGATCTTGGGCAATTTAAAACTTATACAGGCAGATAGTGTTGCTATAAATAATACTGAAGTAGTGGCACGAGACTATTTTACAAAAGAAATAAAGTTTCAAACCTTTAATACTACAATTGGGTTACAGGATGTGCTTGTTGACAGTACCTACAGGGAAGATACTACACGTACACTTTTTTGTAAAGAGATAACTGTTAACGCAGACAAAGTAAGGTTAGGCGAAAAGAATAACACTGCTGAAATAACAAACCTTGCTTTTAACACCAGGTCTAAAATCGTTTTTCTGTCGCGCTTTGACTATGATGCTTTTAAAAATAAAGGCTTTTTTAAAACAAACCTCCAGGATATTGCTGTAGAAGGAATTGAATGGAAAGGCCCGGCAGAAAGGTCTGATCTTATAATTAAAAGTGTGGTTTTAAAGACGGGCCAAATAGAAACCTTAACAAACAAAGCAGACAAGAGTAAAAGTTCTTTTAAAACGAATGAGAAAATTCTATCTGGTTGGATTAAGAACTTTTCTCTTGATAAACTTCTTATCAGATCGTTCTCGCTTACAAGTACTTCTAATGATAAAAAAAAGGAACCAATAATAATTAAGAATAATTCTTTGGTTTTAAAAAATGTAAAGTTAGATACGGTTGCAAGATTGAATAGGACCCTTCTACATAAAATTGAGGAAGCCGAGTTTAATAATGATGAGCTAAAAGTAACCAGTAAAGACAAGTTTTATACCTACCGGGTTTCGGGCTTTAAAATAAATACAAAAAGCAGGAAAGTTTGGATTAAACAGGTTGCCATAATCCCTGCATTTGGAGAAGCCGAATTTGCAAAAAGATCGAAGGTTCAAAGAGACAGATTTGATGCTAAAATAAATAACATAGAATGTAATAATGTTGATATATATAAATTATTCGATGGGGGAATTTATGCTGCAAGCGTAACTTCAAGAAATACTGCACTTAAAGTTTACAGAGATATTTCTTATCCTGCAACCGGCGAAAGTAAGGTGGGTCTTTATCCGCAGCAACTGCTTTTTAAATTAAAGTTTCCTGTTAAAGTAAATAAGTTTACCACCTTAAATACATACGTTGAATACAAAGAAAGAAACTCCTTAAGCGATAGCAGTGGCAGTGTACAATTTCGTAATGCCGATGTAACTATCACAAACATTTCTAACCTTCCACCAAAAGCAGGTGAAACAGCAACAGTAGAATTTGCATGTAATTTTTTAGGTGCTATACCATTTAGGGGTTCTATTATTTTTTACCTAAATGAATGGCAGAAAGGAACATTTAAAACCGAAGCATCGGTACCAAAAAGCTTTGACGCAAAGATTTTGAACCAGCTAACCGAACCGATGTCTCTTGTAAAGATTAATAGCGGCGTAGTTGACTATGTCAAATGTAATATAATGGCCGATAATAATATTGCTAACGGAACAGTAATTATGACTTATCATGATTTTAAAATATCGGTGCTTAAGAAAAAAGGAGAAGCGATAAACCAGAAGACTCTGTTAACCCTTCTTGCAAATACCATAATAAAAAATAAAAACACAGCAGGTAATGATATGCGGGTTGCAACTGTAGTTTATAAGCGGGACGTAACCCGGTCATTTTTCAACCTTATTTGGAAATCTATATTTACGGGCGGTCAACAAATTTTAGGCGTTAAGCCCAATAAGAAATAAAAATGCATTGCTTTTTAAGCAATGCATTTAAAACACTTTTTTTTGCAGAAGTTAAGCATCTTTCTTTTTTGTTTTCTTTTGAAAGCTCTCAACCTGTTGCATAAACTCAGACAGTTTCCAATCGGCATGTCAGCCTCCTGAACATGGCAGTATTTATGGTTCGTGTACTTGATACCATTTTAATACTGAGTTAGCTGCTCTGCTAAAGTAAAGTCTCAATCAGCAAATATTTACTTTAGCTTTATTATTTTTAACATGATTGAAACTTAGTTATGACGGAAATTAATAAAGCCTGTTTTGCCCCACAATTATACATAAAAAGTGGCGTTAGAGATATTGAATTTTATACAAAAGCTTTTGGAGCTATTGAACTTAGACGTTGGACAAATGATGATGGCACCTTACATGTTGCCGAACTATCAATTGAAGGCGCAATGTTTCATCTTCATGAAGTGTCTATCAAATCTGGTTTATTTGATCCTGAAAAATATAACGGAACTACTACAACAATAGGGCTATTTGTTTCAGATGTAGATACTTTTATGACCACGGCAATAGCAGCAGGTGCAAAAGAAATTAGTCCGGCTCAGGATTACGACTACGGATACCGCCAGGGAGAAATAAAAGACCCATTCGGCCATCGTTGGTTAATTGAAATGAAAATATAAAAGGCATCAGCCCACAAAAGTATTTGTAATAGCAGAGCTTCGCAAAATGCTATTAAAATGTAATCACCAATACTAAAATGGAAAAACAAGCTTATGAAGACAAAAGACGAAATTGTAAAGAACTGGCTGCCCCGATATACGGGCCAAAAACTGGAAAACTTTGGCAAATACATACTACTAACCAACTTTAGTAATTACATAAGAATGTTTGCTGATGCCCACAACGTAAAAGTTGTTGGGGAAGACAGGCCTATGCAATGCGCCACTGCCGACGGAATTACCATTATAAACTTTGGAATGGGCAGCCCCGGCGCTGCTACAGTAATGGATCTGCTTTCGGCAATAGAACCACAGGCAGTTTTGTTTTTAGGCAAGTGCGGCGGTTTAAAAAAACGAAACAAAATTGGCGATCTTATTTTGCCCATTGCAGCAATAAGAGGAGAAGGTACATCAACAGATTATTTTCCGCCCGAAGTTCCGGCGATGCCTGCTTTTGCTTTGCAAAAAGCCATCTCTACCACCATTCGCGATTACGGTGTTGATTACTGGACGGGCACTGTTTACACTACCAACCGCCGTGTTTGGGAACATGATGAAGCATTTAAAGCATACCTGCAAAAAGTGAGAGCTTATGCCATTGATATGGAAACAGCAACCATTTTTATGGTTGGTTTTTATAACAGGATACCTACAGGAGCTTTGTTATTAGTAAGCGATCAGCCAATGATACCCGAGGGTGTAAAAACCGAAGAAAGTGATGTAGTTGTAACTAAATCTTATGTAGAAAAACATTTAAGCATCGGAATAGCTTCTTTAAAACAACTTAGTAATGGTGGCTTAACGGTAAGGCATTTACGGTTTTAAATATAGGCACCCCCAAACCCCTGAAGGGGCTTATATTACAATTCTTGAATTTGATTTAATTGAATAAACTTTTATCTATACAAAACCTACAGGTAGATTTTATTACCGAAGGCAACGCTTTTACTGCTGTAAAAGATGTAACAGTTGATGTGCATAACGGCGAAGTGGTGGCGATAGTTGGCGAATCTGGTTCGGGTAAATCTGTAACATCCTTATCTATATTACAATTGCTGCCATCTCCGCCTGCAAAGTATGTGCAAGGCAAAATATTCTTTACTGATAAAAAAGGGAAAAGTTCCGATCTCATAAAAGCTTCACGAGAGTACTTACAGCAGATACGGGGAAATGAAATTTCAATGATCTTTCAGGAACCGATGTCTTCGTTAAACCCTGTTCATATTTGCGGCGAACAGGTACAGGAAGCAATTATACTTCATCAAAAAATATCGGGAGACGAGGCAAAGCAAAAAACAATTAATTTGCTTGAAAGCGTTCAGCTTCCCAATCCTGCTCTTATTTATAACCGCTATCCATTTGAACTAAGCGGCGGACAAAAGCAACGGGTGATGATAGCTATGGCTATGAGTTGCAATCCATCGTTATTAATATGCGATGAACCTACCACAGCTCTTGATGTAACCGTACAAAAAACCATATTACAACTGATAAAAAAACTTCAGCAGCAAAATAATATGGGAGTGATATTTATTACTCACGATTTGGGTGTGGTTGCTGAAATTGCCGATAAAGTTGTTGTGATGTATAAAGGAGCTATTGTTGAAAAAGGCGCTGCAAAAGATATTTATCTAAATCCTAAACATCCTTATACAAAAGCGCTGCTTGCGTGCAGACCTGCCTTACACCCCAAAGGAGAAAGATTGCCTGTAGTAAATGATTTTATGGATGGCAAAATGGAAAGCGTTGACTTATCTTTTGCAAGGCTAAAAGAATCATCACAATTAATTGAAAAAGCTAAAGCAACTGAAAATAATCCGCCCCTCTTAACTGTTGAACATTTAAAAGTTTATTATCCGGGCAAGAAGAAATTGTTCGGCAAACCCTCTGAATTTATAAAGGCAGTTGATGATGTAAGCTTTACCGTTTATGAAGGCGAAACAGTTGGGCTTGTGGGAGAGTCGGGTTGTGGCAAAACAACTTTAGGAAGAAGCATCATACGCTTAATTGAACCTACCGCAGGAAGAATACTTTTTAAAGGAAATGACCTTGCTCTTGCATCAAAAGAAGATATGAGAAAACTGCGCAAAGAAATCCAGATCGTCTTCCAGGATCCTTACTCATCTCTGAATCCGCGAATGACTATCGGCCAAGCCATTGGAGAACCACTGAAGGTTCATGGCGCAGCAGCAACCAATGCACAACGAAAGCAACAAGTGATTGAATTGCTTGAAAAGGTTGATCTTAAGCCAGAATATTATAATCGCTATCCGCATGAGTTTAGCGGAGGCCAGCGGCAACGGATCGTAATAGCACGCGCATTGGCTTTAAAACCATCTTTTGTAATATGCGACGAAAGTGTATCAGCACTTGATGTAAGTGTACAGGCCCAGGTTTTAAACCTGTTGAACGATCTTAAAAAAGAATTTGGTTTTACCTCTGTTTTTATATCACACGACCTTTCAGTGGTGCGATATATAAGCGACCATATTATAGTAATGAACAAAGGTAAGATTGAAGAAACCGGCACTGCCGAAGAAATCTATTTTCATCCTAAAACGCCTTATACACAGAAGTTGATCTCAAGTATTCCTAAAGGTTTGGTTAGTGCCTAAAAATATTTACGCCAATTGTTTTCTCACTTCATCACTTAAAGGCGAAACTGCAGGAGCAAAATAATGTGTAAGGATACCCTGCTCATTTACCAGGTACTTCGAGAAATTCCATTCAGGCGCTTTATCATTCCAGCCATTTTTATTTGCATTACTCAGCCAATCAAAAACTTCGTTTTGTTGCGCTCCTTTTATTACCTGGATCTTCTTCATCAACTGAAAAGTTACACCAAAATTTATTTTGCAAAACTGGGCAATCTCTGCATCCGTACCTTTTTCCTGTTCTTTAAAATCGTTTGCCGGAAAGCCTAAAATCTCCAGCTTATCTTTATACTGTTCATGTAACTTTTGAAGCTCGTCAAATTGCGCAGTATAACCACAATCGGAAGCTGTATTTACCACCAGCACCTTCCTGCCTTCGTAATCTTTAAAATGAATAGTTTGTCCGTTATTGGCAATTGCGGTTAATGAATAAAATGAAACAGGCGCCTTAATATTCTTTTCATTATGCAATACACCCGACTTCAATCCAAACCACTCTCCGGCTTTAATTATCAATGGATAAACTGTTTTTAATACCGATTGACGTACAGTCATATCTTTTTATTTTATGATTTTTATTATCATCCACGACAAAAAATATTGCCTCATCTGCTCAAAGTCACTAATTGAAAATGTATTCATAATGATCCTGTTGTTATCCTATAATTAATTACAAAGTAGATAATAAATCGTTAGAAACGCGTTAGTATAATTTGGAGATACTTACAGCAATTCATTTACTTACTTTTGAGCCTATGTTGGAATACGATGACGAACATTTTATGAGGCAGGCGCTACGCGAGGCGAAAGATGCTTATGCAGAAGGTGAAATTCCGGTGGGAGCAGTATTGGTAATTAACAACAAAATTATTGCACGGGCACACAACCAGGTTGAAAGACTGAACGACCCAACTGCACATGCTGAAATTCTTGCCATTACATCGGCATGCAGTTATCTTGGTGCAAAGTATTTACCCGATGCTACTTTGTATGTAACAATAGAACCTTGCCACATGTGCGCCGGCGCCTTGTACTGGAGTAAACTACAAAGAGTGGTATTTGGTGCAAGGGATGTAAAGCAAGGCTTTCAGTTTTTTTATGGCGATAAAAATCCGTTTCACCCCAAAACTGAAATTACTTATGGAATACTTGCTGAAGAATGTGCCCAATTAATGAAAGATTTTTTTAGAGAGAGAAGGTAGCTCTTTGTATTATTAGTGCTTCAAATAATTGCTCAGTAAAATACATTTGTAAGAACAGTATCATTATGCCACATCAGTGTTGTTGTAGCGCCTTCAATTTTTGAAGTTAACCCTGAGGGCCAATTGTTCTGTTTTTTCGGAGAAAGTTCGCTTACAATAGAATTCCGGGCGCAACAAAAAACTTCGCAATCATTTTATGAATGTTTATTGCATGTTAATAAAACAGACCTCATTTAAAAAATGGCACGAAGTTTTGTACTATTTTTATATACAGGGAAACCTTAAAAATTAACTTTAAACTAATTAATGAAGCAAAAAAGGCCGAAAATTTTTCTTTTTACAAAATTGTGGCGTAAACTTGCATTTGAAATATAAAGCTGATCGGTCACACACTCATAGCTCGTCAGTTTTTCGGTTTTCCCAATTTCGTTTTCATTCAAATATTTTCCTTATCTAATTGGATGTTTTTGAGTTTTAACTATCAAAAATTTTTATGTACGACATTTCGCAATTGAACGAGATGCTTGTTCCTGAACTACAGGACATTGCAGATCAACTTAGCATTCCACATGCACCAAAGCCCGACAAAGAGGATCTTATTTACAAAATACTCGACCGCCAGGCTGTTTCGCAAAACGGAATTAAAGCACCTTCGCCGGAAAGAGGTAAACGCAAACGGATAGTAAAAGCAAATACAGCCAACACATCAGAAGAAGCAGAAGTAATGACTGATACTTTGCCAGCTCCACCGCCACAGCAGGAACGCCGGGAAGAGCCCAAAGAAGAAGGTAAAAATAAAGGCTCCAAACGTGGACGCAAGCCAAAGAAGGATGAAACGCAATTAGAACTTTCGCCGGCTAATACTAACGACACACATGCTGAAATACCGGCAAATGAAGATGGAAATAAAAGCACTCCTGCAAATGAAGCGCCCACCAACGGACAAACATTTGAAGATGCACCAGCAGTACAAAATCAACCGCAGCAACAACGTTTCCCCCAGCAAAATCAAAGAAGGGAGACTGCATTTAATATTGAGTTTGACGGGGTTATACAAGGCGAAGGTGTTTTGGAAATGATGCCCGATGGTTACGGCTTCCTGCGCTCATCCGATTATAACTATTTATCATCTCCCGACGATGTTTATGTTTCTCCATCTCAAATAAAATTGTTTGGTTTAAAAACCGGCGATACTGTTTTTGGATATGTTCGTCCGCCAAAAGAAGGGGAAAAATATTTTGCCTTGTTAAAGGTTGAAACCATTAACGGTAAAGGCCCGGAGGAAGTGAGAGACCGCGTTCCTTTCGACTACCTTACACCGTTATTTCCTTTTGAAAAGCTGAACCTCTTTACTAATTCAACCAGTTATGCAACCCGCATTGTTGACCTGTTTACACCAATAGGTAAAGGCCAGCGCGGATTGATTGTTGCCCAGCCAAAAGTGGGTAAAACAGTTTTATTGAAGGACATTGCCAACTCTATTGCTGCCAATCATCCCGAATGTTATTTGATGGTAGTGCTGATAGATGAACGTCCCGAAGAGGTTACCGATATGGAGCGCAGCGTTAAGGCTGAAGTAATTGCATCCACTTTTGATGAGCCTGCTGAAAAGCACGTAAAGGTTTCTACTATTGCTTTACAAAAAGCAAAACGGTTGGTTGAATGCGGGCATGATGTAGTTATACTTTTAGATAGCATAACCCGCTTGGCACGTGCACATAATACGGTTGCTCCTTCAAGCGGTAAAGTATTAAGTGGCGGTGTTGAAGCAAATGCTATGCAAAAACCCAAACAGTTTTTTGGCGCAGCCAGAAAAATTGAACATGGTGGCTCTTTAACCATCCTGGCAACCGCTCTTATTGAAACAGGATCGAAAATGGATGAGGTGATATTTGAAGAATTTAAAGGAACCGGAAACATGGAATTGCAGCTCGACCGCCGTTTGGCTAACAGGCGTATTTTCCCGGCTATTGATCTTGTGTCTTCATCTACCCGCCGTGATGATCTCCTGCTCGACAGAGACACGCTTCAACGTATGAACATTCTTCGTTTATACATTAACGATATGAATACCGAAGAAGCTATGAACGAATTGCTTAAACGCATGCGCGGAACAAAAGATAATACAGAGTTTCTCGCCAGTATGAACGGGTAAAGAGCTATGTTCATCAAGCTACTCAGGTAGCTTTTTTTTTGTATGAGTATTTTGACATTGAAATCAAGGTCTGTGCATTTTCTGTTCTTAGTTATCTTAGTTAGTTTGTTCAAATAACTTAACACTCATTATTTTCTAAATTAAAAAACATGAAAACATCTGCCCTTTCTATTCTTGCCGCAGGTATATTATTTTTTTCTGCCTGCACTAACGAGAATTCATCAACTGTAGCTACTCGCGATGATGAGGAGCAAAGCAGTACTTCAAATAAAGAAAACGAGGAACATCAGTCTGCAAATGAAGCCAAAGATCATACAGGAACCAGGCAAGAAAATACTACTGTATCTTCTGATACCTCAGCCACTAATATAACAATCGGTAAAGACAGCGCAGGTTTTGAGAACAAACAAGGCGCAGGTGTTTCAATTGATACCAACGGAATAAAGGCAACATCTAAAAAGGTGAAGGTTAATGTAAAAACAAGAGGGCACTAATATAACTAATATAGGACGCCTATGGAGAAACAAGTTCAACATGACGGATGCGAGGTTAAATACTTCTGCTGATACCTAATTCCAAACCTCTTAACTCAGCAAGGCCACGAAGTCTGCCAATTGCGCTATAGCCGGGATATGTTTTCTTTTTCAAATCATCCAGCATCTGGTGCCCATGATCGGGCCGCATGGGAATGGAGACACCTCTTCTTCTCATACATAGTACAATTTCCTTTACCACTGCATACATATCTACATCACCTGTAAGATGGTCAGCTTCATAAAAGTCTCCCTCCTCATTTCTCTTTGTGCTGCGTAAATGAATAAAATGAATATGATTGCCTAACCTTCTAATCATGCCGGTAAGATCATTATCAGGTCTCACTCCGTAAGAGCCGGTGCAATAGCAAAGCCCATTGGCGGGCGAAGGGGCAGCATTCAATAATTCAGTTGCATCCAGTTCGGTGCTTACAATACGGGGTAAACCTAAAATAGGATAAGGAGGATCATCAGGATGTATGGCCATTTTTAGTTCAACCTCTTCAGCAACCGGAACAACCTGTTGCAGGAAGTAAAAAAGGTGTTGTTTTAATTTTTGTATGTTTATGCCTTCGTATGTTTTAAGCGCAGTTAATATTTGCTCAACAGTAAATTGTTCTTCGCTGCCGGGTAAGCCTAATAATGCATTGTTGTATAAAGTTTGTTTTTCAGTCTCTGTCATAGTTGCTAAACGTTGCTCAGCTTTTCTTATATCTTCGGGTGTATAATCTTTTTCTGCTGCAGGTCTTTTTATCAGGAACAAATCAAAGGCAATGAAGGCAGATTTTTCAAAGAACAACGCCTTGCTTCCATCGGGCATGGTATAATTTATATCGGTTCGCATCCAATCAAGAATGGGCATAAAGTTATAGGTAACCACTTTTAAACCACATGCTGCTACATTGCGCAAGCTTTGTTTATAATTTTCAATATGCTGAAGGTAATTGCCCGACTGTTTTTTTATGTCTTCACTCACAGGCAGGCTTTCAATTACAGTCCATGTCATACCTGCTTCCTGCACTGCCAATTTTCTTTTATTGATTTCTTCAATCGTCCATACTTCACCTACCGGTACATGATGTAATGCTGTTACTACGCCGGTACATCCGGCCTGCCTTATATCCAGTAAACTAACGGGATCATTTGGTCCGAACCAGCGCATAGTTTGTTCCATTAAAAGCATAGAGGTATTTTTTTAAGATTCAACAACATTTAAATAAGGATTGGACAACTTTAAAAAGATTTTCAAATCTAATCAATCAATTGTTTTTCAAGCGCTTCTTTCCATCGTCTGTAAATTATATCATATACATCCAACTGCGTTGGCTGCACCACCTGCAAAACTTCGCGATGATTAAAAGCATCAGACGGACTTTTGAAAAATCCTGCACCAATACCTGCGCCCAGTGCGGCGCCAATACTACCGTCGCTCTCATACAACTCAACAGGAACACCGGTCGCATTAACAAAAGCTTCGGTAAAAACATTGCTTAAAAACATATTAGCCTTACCAGCACGAATTACTTTAGGGGTCATTCCGTTTTGCCGCATAATATCTAAACCATAGCGAAAAGCAAAAGCAATTCCTTCCTGTGCAGCACGATATAAATGACCGTTGGTATGTTTATTAAAATCAATATTCAAAATATGCGCGCCTATCATCCTGTTATTTAAAATTCGCTCTGCGCCATTGCCAAAGGGAAGCACCAGTAAACCATCGCTGCCTATAGGCACAGAAGCTGCCTGCTGGTTTATTTGAGGATATGATAATGTGCCGCCGGTAATATTGCGCACCCACTTATTTAAAATGCCGGTGCCGTTTATACAAAGCAGCACTCCTACCCTTGTATGAGCAGCGTCGTGTGTAACGTGGGCGAAGCTGTTAACCCGCGATTGCTGGTCGTACGTTAACTGGTCGCTTACGCCATATATTACACCAGAAGTTCCTGCGGTGGCTGCAACTTCGCCGGGCTGCAATACATTTAATGATAAAGCATTGTTGGGCTGGTCGCCCGATTTATAAGTAACGGGAATATCTTTTTTTAAGGATAATTCTGTTGCTGCATCTTCAGACAGCAACCCATGCTCAGCAAACACATCCTTGACTTCAGGAATAATATTTTTATCAAACCCAAACTGGTTAAGCACATCCTGCGAAATAGAGTCTTTCTTAAAATCCCAAAAAATACCTTCGGAAAGTGCAGATGGTGTGGTAGTGATATTGCCGGTTAATCGCGCAGCAATAAAATCTCCCGGAAGCATTATTTTATCAATGCGCTCAAAAATTCCAGGCTCATTTTCTTTTACCCAGGCAAGTTTTGCAGCAGTAAAATTGCCTGGCGAATTTAATAGATTCACCAAACATTTTTCTTCGCCAATGTTGTGAAAGGCAGTTTCGCCATACGGTACGGCGCGGCTGTCGCACCATATAATGCTGTTGCGCAAAACCTTTCCGGCTTTATCCAACATTACTAATCCGTGCATTTGGTAAGCAATGCCGATTGCGCGAATATCGTTCGGGTTGTAAGCGCCGGTGCTGTTAACTTTTTTAATAGCCTGTTTTACCTCATTCCACCATTCATCGGGCGATTGTTCGGCCCAGCCTGGTTGTTTGGAAATAATTTCTGCTTCCGTTTCAGGGTATTGCGCCGATGCAACACATTGCTGTGTTGCCGCATCTACCACCGAAACTTTCACTGAAGATGTTCCCAGGTCTATTCCTAATAATAACATGATTTGCTTATGCTTTTTAAAAGGCTTGTTTTCTCTCTCTTCACCCTTTAGGGCCGGGGGCATTATTTGCTTATACTTGTTGAAGCGATAGCTTTCTATTTAAAACTTTTTGCACGGCTTTTACAACATGCTCAGCATCTAAGCCATACTTCTTCATCAGTTCGGCGGGCTTGCCGCTCTCGCCAAAGGAGTCGTTAACAGCTACATATTCCTGCGGCACCAACAGATTTCTTACAAGAAGCTGAGCAACACTGTCGCCTAATCCGCCTAAGCGGTTATGCTCTTCTGCGGTAACCACACACCCGGTTTTTGAAACAGAATTTAATATCGCTTCCTCATCCAGGGGTTTAATGGTATGTATATTGATGATCTCCGCGTCAATGCCCATGCCTTCCAGTATTCCGCCTGCCTGTATGGCTTCCCAAACAAGGTGGCCGGTAGCAATGATGGTTACATCTTTTCCGGGATTTACCAACCACGCTTTGCCTATCTCAAACTTTTGATCCGGATCGGTAAACACCGGAATTACAGGGCGCCCAAAGCGCAGATATACAGGGCCTGTATAATCTCCAATAGCAATCGTTGCTGCTTTGGTCTGATTATAATCACATGGATTAATTACCGTCATGCCGGGAAGCATCTTCATCATTCCGATGTCTTCCAATATCTGATGTGTTGCGCCATCTTCGCCCAATGTAAGACCGGCGTGTGAAGCACAAATTTTTACGTTCTTATTTGAATAGGCGATTGACTGGCGTATCTGGTCGTAAACTCGGCCGGTTGAAAAGTTGGCAAATGTTCCGGTGTAGGGAATGCTTCCGCCAATGGTCATACCTGCTGCAATGCCCATCATGTTTGCTTCGGCAATACCTATCTGAAAAAAGCGGTGCGGAAACTCTTTTATAAAAGCATCCATCTTTAACGAGCCTACCAGGTCCGCACAAAGTGCTACCACATTTTCGTTTCTTTTGCCTGCTTCAAGCAACCCTGCGCCAAAGCCTGAACGTGTATCTTTCTTATCAGTGAATGTGTATTTTTTCATACCCTCACCTCTCCTAAATCCTCTCCTTAAGGAGAGGACTTTTTTTAAATTTTATAATTTCCCCTTTAGGGGATTAAGGGGTTTCTAATAATCCAACAGCGAGCTTTCTAACTGATACAATGCCTGCTGCAGTTGTTCGTCGTTGGGTGCAACGCCATGCCATTTGTGCGAGCCCATCATAAAGTCAACACCGTGACCCATATTGGTTTGCATCAATATCATAATTGGTTTGCCTTTAAATGTTTTGGCTTTTGCAAGTTCCAAGGTTCGAATAACATCGGTTAGATCGTTGCCATTCATTTCTAAAACATCCCATCCAAAAGCTTCCCACTTGGCACGAAGATTACCAAGCGATAACACCTTCTCCGTTGGGCCATCTATTTGCTGGCCATTATAATCAATGGTTGAAATAAGATTGTCAACTTTATTATGAGGAGCAAACATAGCCGCTTCCCAAATTTGGCCTTCCTGCAGTTCGCCATCGCCGTGTAGTGAAAAAACAAAACGCTTATCGTTCTTCAACTTCTTAGTAAGCGCAGCTCCAATGGCAACCGACATGCCCTGGCCTAAAGAACCCGAAGACATACGAATGCCAGGCAAATGTTCGTGAGTGGCCGGATGCCCCTGCACCCTCGAATTTATTTTTCTGAAAGTTGCGAGTTCACTTACATCAAAATACCCTGATCGGGCCAATACACTGTAAAAAACAGGAGAAATATGGCCGTTGGAAAGAAAGAAAAGGTCTTCACCAATTCCGTCCATATTAAAGTTTTTGTTGTGCTTCATCACCTTAAAGTAAAGCGCAACAAAAAAGTCAGTACAGCCTAACGATCCGCCCGGGTGGCCGGACTGGCATCCATGTACCATTCGTACAATATCGCGGCGAACCTGTTTAGCTATATCTTCTAATTGTGGAATATCCATGGAGTTTGTTTTGATTTTTGCTGAGGTTATTTTTACGCAACTTCTTTCACTGCTTTATATAACTTCTTTTACTGCTTAACATCTTCTACTACCAGGTTCATCTTTTTAGAGTCCTCTAAAAACTTGGCAAGACCTAAATCGGTAAGCGGATGTTTAAGAAGAGCCAGAATAGATTCAAGCGGCGAGGTGCAAACATGCGCACCCAATTCGGCTGCACGAATAATATGATTTGCATTACGAATGGAAGCAGCAAGTATTTCTGTTCTGTAACCCTGGATAGCAAATATCTGCGCTAACTGCTCAATCAATAACATGCCATCCCAGCCACTGTCATCTATCCTGCCGATAAAAGGAGAAACATAGGCTGCGCCTGCTTTAGCAGCCAGAATAGCCTGACCAGCAGAAAATACGAGTGTGCAGTTAGTACGTATGCCATTATCGGTAAACCATTTGATTGCTTTTACGCCTTCTTTAATCATTGGCACCTTAACTACAATATTAGGATGGATGGCTGCCAGCTTTTTACCTTCTTCAATAATGGTATCAAAATCGGTGGTTAATACTTCGGCAGATATGTCGCCATCAACCATTTCGCAGATGGTTTTGTAGTGTTGATTAATAGCATCTTCGCCCCTGATACCTTCTTTTGCCATTAAAGAAGGATTGGTTGTTACGCCGTCTAATATGCCTAAAGCATGTGCTTCCTTTATCTGCGCAAGGTTAGCGGTGTCAATGAAAAATTTCATATTATTTGTTGATTATGGTTCTTAAAAAGAGAAGTATTTTATTTTGGTTGCGCTAATATATAAAAGGTTCTTTTGTAGGAGGCAATTAAATACGTGTTTATTATATTTTCTAAATATTCCTGTTTGCCGCTTCTTACTTCCCTTTCGCATTTTCTATTTACTTACGTTCTTAAGTTTTGTAATGATAATTTTCCTTCTCTATATTCTTTGCCTTTACTGTCGTTGAACGATGTGGTATAAGTCTTTAAAAAATACTTCGAAAGAAAACAAATAGAACCAAAGAAGATTTTTTGAAAACCTATTTATTCAAGAAATAAGAAGTGCCCTTTTTGATACAGCCTCGTATTATTTTTTGTCGTCGGGTGGCAATTGCTTATCCTGTTGAGGTGGCTTTTGTTGTATCGGCTTTTGTTGCAACGGCTTTTGTGGAGGCCTCTGATTTTCAGGCCTCTGATTACCAGGTTTCTGATTAACCGGCGGTTGTAAGGGAGGACGGTTTTGTTGTGCTGCCTGTGCTGGTCTTACTGTATTTCTTTGTGGTTGCTGCGGCTTTTGCTGATTACCTTGTTGCTGACCGGGAGCTTTGGGTTGGTTCTGTTGCGAACGGTTAGTAACCGGTTGCTGGTTAGGCCTCGGCATTTCCTTCCTGTCGGTTTGTTTTGCTTCGCGTACCTGTTCTTTCTCATTCCTTCTGCGGCTGTTCTTTTCGAGGCTGCGTAAACTTATGTGGCCTACTACATCCACAAACTCCGGCTCAACTTCTTTAGGTTTCGAGCTTACAATTTCAACAGGCTCCAGTTCATCGGGCTTTAAACCCTGTGCATTCATTTTCTGAATTTCTTTTACCCTTGCAATAGTGAGCGGATAATGATTGTTGCTTTCGGGCAAAGTGTACCACATCAGGTTTTTGAAAATGTCTTTCTTTACAAGATAAGCAGGACTGCGTGTAATGTGAATTACATCGGCATTATCAGGAAAGTATTGTAAAGCATCGAGGTAAGTGTCCAGTTCATAATTCAAACAACATTTTAAACGCCCGCATTGACCGCTAAGTTTTGTTTGATTGATAGATAAATTCTGGTAACGGGCGGCGGTGGTATTTACACTTTTAAAATCGGTAAGCCAGGTAGAACAACACAGTTCACGCCCGCAACTGCCAATTCCGCCAACCTTACCGGCTTCCTGCCGGGCGCCTATCTGGCGCATCTCCACCTTTACTTTAAACTCGCCTGCATAAAGCCTTATGAGTTCTCTAAAGTCAACCCTGTCGTCGGCGGTATAAAAAAAGGTTGCTTTTTTGCCGTCGGCTTGTATTTCTACTTCGGCAAGCTTCATTTGCAGGTTAAGTGTTCGCGCCATCGCCCGGCTTCGAACAAGCGCTTCTTTTTCGCGCGACTTATTTTCCTGCAAGCGGTTAACGTCGCTCTCTGTGCTTCTTCGTAAGATCTTTTTTATTTCGGGACTAAATTCGTCAACCCCTTTTTTCTTTAATTGTATCCTCACCAGTTCGCCGCTTAAGCTTACTTCGCCTACATCAAATCCGCTTACACCTTCAACGGTTACATATTCGCCTTTTTCAAAGTGTTGCAGTGTAGGGTTTCTATAAAAATCTTTGCGGCTGCCATTGTTAAAACTTACTTCAATTATTTTGCAGGTGCTCTCCGGATCGCTGAAAGGCAAATTCATCAGCCAATCATGAACATTCATACGGTTGCAGCTACCTGTGTTGCAGCCTCCATTGCTTTTACATCCGCCTGGTTTACCTGTTCCACAACTTCCACATCCCATATTTCAAGTACTAAAAGTTAATAAAAATTTACCCAGGGTAAACGCAGGAAGGATGTTATGAAACGGCTATAATGGTGCTATTGTGATTTCTAATGCCTCGTTGCGCGAGAGTACTTTGGACACACTTTAATGTTGTTGTTTGTTCAGCCATTGTTATCCAAAAACGGCAAACAAAACGTACTTATTTATATAATGGTATGCGTACAAAAAAACCTCGTTTTACCTATCTCTCACATCAGCCTCAAAAACTCATTTACAAAATCCGTTCACTCACCAAAGTTCCTTATGGTTTTCCCCGTGCTTCAAAAATAATGATTTAATAAGAAAATCAAATGATAAACATTGCAAGAGTTTGATAGTCAGTAGCTGGAAGAAGTTTTTCAAGTCTATTCCATTAAGATTAAGCGGCGCTCATTACAACTTTATCCTTTATAATATGCAGTATTTTAATTGTGAGTGCATGAAAAAGCATTTTTCCGTTTGCATTTCTTTCAATGTAATAAGCAGCGTGGTCCAGTTCGGTGATGATGGCCTGCTGCTGGGTTACGCTGCTTATTTTATTTAAACGGCCTGCAAACTCCTTTTCATTTGCTGCGAGACCGGAATTTTCTGTTCCCAAAATTCGCAGCCTGATGCATTGCTCAAGCAAATGATTGAAGTACCTGAGAAACTGCTTCTGTTTCTCCCGCCCAAGTTTTGAAACTTCTTCCACCCATTTCACCTGTGTAACAAAATTTTCTTTCATAGTTGCATTCATCCAATCGCGAAGCAGGGCAAGCCAGTCTTCCTCTGCATGTTGCAAAAGTTGAAGGGCTTCGCGATAATTTCCTTCTGTAATTCCGGCAACAGACTTTGCCTGTGCCGGTGATGTATTGTTTCTTTCAACCAGTGCGTTTTCAATCCCGGCATCTGTTAACAAAGGAATTTTTACCAGTTGTGTTCTTGATAAAATAGTGGGAAGAATTTGCTCCTCCGATTGTGCAACCAAAATAAATAAGGTGTTAGCAGGAGGTTCTTCAATCAGCTTCAACAATTTATTGCCTTCCCTGCCTAAGTACTCAGGCATCCACATAATAAGAATTTTATACCCACTCTCAAAGCTCTTTAAACTTAACTGGCGAATAATATCATTGCATTCCTCAGCAGTAATATTTCCCTGCCTGTTTTCGGCTCCTATAAATTGAAGCCAGTCGTACACATTGCTGTAAGAATTTTGCTTTATAAACTCTCTCCATTCATTTATAAAATCGGTTGACTTAGGCTTGTCGCCACTTTTTTTGGGGATGACAGGATAAGAATAATGAATATCGGGATGAGCAAGCTGCGCTGCTTTTGTACAGGCAGCGCAAATTCCACAAGCATCAAGCCCCCTCCCGGCCTCCCCCGGTGGGGGGGGAGTTGAGGCTGCAGGCTCCTCAAAACTAAATAAGCTTGTCTCCCTCTCCTTCGGAGAGGGCCGGGGTGAGGTCTTTTCGCAAACAAGGTATTGTGCAAATGCCAGGGCTAATGGTAATCCTCCGCTTCCTTCTTTTGCTAAAAAAAGTAAGGCGTGGCTAAGCCGGTTTTTCTGAACCATTTCAGCAAGGTGCTGTTTTACCTCCGTTTGCCCGATAACTTCTTTAAAAAGCATGAGAACGAAGTTAGCGTTTAGGTAATTGTTAAAGGGCCTAAATTTTTGTTTTGGATACAACGAAAGGTAAAAACCGGTTGTCAGATAAAAAAACAAAACTATGAAATCACTTATTATCATCCTGACTGGTTTTATGCTTACATCAGCATCTTGCGAAAAAAACAATGAGACTATTATAAAAGGCAAGCTTGTTTACAGAAGTTGTGCCTCAGTTGTTGTTCAGGTATTAGATCCTGAATTTTACAGCATCGCTCAGAATGAATGGAAGCAATCCCCTACGCGCCCAACTTACGAACATGTTTTTGCGGTAAGCAATCTATGTTCTTTTCCAAATTATACGGAAGGACAAGAGTTTACATTTAAAATTATCAGCAATGATCCAAAGAATGCCGATTGTGTGGTGTGTATGATGTTTGATAACCCGCCAACAAAGCAAAACATGATCAGTGTTCTTAATAAGGTCAATTAAAAGCCGCCTTCTGTTAAAGGAAGGTCTTAGGAAGAACTATATATTGCATAATGAGGGTTTACGCATCTTATTTTCTTAAGCATGAAAGGCAGATAATTTATAGAAAATTCAAACCCATCGAAAATTAAATAATCCCTTAGATGCGTTTGCCCTGATAATTAAGCCTTATAATTACTACATTGTATAAAATTTGCCTTATGATTTACATAACAAAAATTAATGACCGGCTACATCTGTGTAGTCTAATTCTAATTACAATTGCTATCATCGCAAACATGGGTTGCGCAAGAACTATTCAGGCACATGCCATACCTGATGAGGAAATGCATACAGAGGCAGCAAGAATTTATATCTTCCGGCCCTCGTTGATGGGTTTTGCTATAAAAACAAATATTTATGAGAACAATTTAATATCAGGACAAATTGGCCCGATGGGATATTTGGCATGGGACACAAAGCCTGGAGATATAACTTTAGAAGGAGGTCAGGATTTTGTAAAAATATTAGCCCAACCCGGTAAAGCTTATTATTTCAAATTGCGGACGAAATACTTTAACCTCAGCTTAAAATCGGCCTTTTCTTTGAAGAAGATTTCAGAACAAGATGGAAAAATTTATTTAGAAAAACTTAAGCAGCCTCAAGTTAAAGTAGTTAGTTAATTCTCTTATGAAATGAAAATAATAAGAGGCTGCCATTTTAAAGCAGCCTCTTATTTGTTTACACAATAAGTCTTGTATTTTGATATTACACTCCTGCCGCTTCCGCAATCTTGCCTCTTATCTTCGCTTCCAGTTCGGTTGCCAGTTCTGGATTATCGGTTAAAAGTTGTTTTACAGTATCGCGTCCCTGGCCAAGTTTATTACCGTCGTAGCTAAACCAGCTTCCGCTTTTTTGCAGAATACCAAGATCAACGCCCATATCTACTATCTCGCCAATCTTGCTTATGCCTTCGCCGAAGATGATGTCGAACTCCGCAGCTCTAAAGGGCGGGGCCACTTTGTTCTTAACTACCTTAACCTTTACATGATTACCTACCGCTTCATCACCATCTTTAATTTGTGTCATTCGGCGAATATCCAAACGTACGGATGCATAAAACTTTAATGCATTACCACCGGTTGTAGTTTCGGGGTTGCCAAACATTACGCCTATTTTCTCCCGCAACTGATTAATGAAAATACAGATGGTATTTGTTTTATTAATAGTAGCGGTTAGCTTACGCAAAGCCTGGCTCATCAGCCGTGCCTGCAGGCCCATTTTGCTGTCGCCCATTTCGCCTTCCAACTCACCTTTTGGAACCAATGCTGCTACAGAATCTATAACCACTACATCCAGAGCGCCGGATAAAATTAAACGGTCGCAAATTTCCAAAGCCTGCTCTCCATAATCCGGCTGCGAGATCAAAAGATTATCAACGTCAACGCCTAACTTTTGTGCATACGAACTGTCGAAGGCATGTTCAGCATCAATAATGGCGCACATGCCGCCTTTTTTTTGTGCCTCGGCAATTACGTGTATGGCAATAGTTGTTTTACCGCTGCTTTCAGGTCCGTATATTTCAACTATCCGGCCTCTTGGCAAACCGCCGATACCCAGGGCCACATCTAAACCAATGGAGCCGGTAGAGATAACTTCAAGATCGTTGTTCGTCCGCTCGCCCATTATCATTACGCTGCCCTTTCCAAAATCCTTATCTATTTTGTCAATTGTAAGCTTGAGGGCTTTCAATTTATCCGTGTTGCTCATTGCAGGTTATTTTTATCAAAATTATCAAATGGCTAAAGGTAAAGTAATTAATTTATTAACACTAATGTTATTAGTAATATTAAAATCCATAAATTCCATCAATCAAATTAATTAAACAATGGCGTTAAACGAAATTTCGACAGGGCTTCCCAAACGAAGTAACAAGCCAACTAATGGCAACAGAGAAAGTTTATTATTTTTCATTCATCGCTTTTGAAGGCGGGTGCGGTTCTTTCGGGGCAAAAGGAAAATTATTGGCTTGCTCTGACAGGCAGACGTGTTATGTATAAAACTAAAGTTTCTGAACTCAAAGGCCAACTTCAAACTTTGTTGAAAAAGATGGTGACCTTCCATTTGACAAAATTTCTTTTATTGAAGTTTCAGAAGGACAAGAAGCAAAAGGTTGTAGCACACAAAAAGCATTTCAACTTAGAATAAGTACGTCTGGTGGAACAATTGCAATACCTATTCCTACAAAAGAAAAAGGATATGAAATCAGGAAAATATATTCAGAATTAAGTCACAAAGAATAATGAAAATTTTGACAATACCACTTAATTTGTTTTTGATATTAATTATAAAACTTTATCAAAAGACAAAACGTAGGAGCTATTCAAAATGTTTACACTATCCCACCTGTTCAAACTATGGAATTATAGCATTTAAAAAGTATAATTTTTTTAAAGCTTCGAAGTTGGTAATTAGCAGATACACAGATTGTAACCCATTCTCAAACAGACCTTATGTTGACAATCCCTAGATGAATACTGCCACTAATTAAGACTCGTATCTTCTCTACTTTTACAATTATTAATAAAGGCGCTGCAAAACAAAAAGCTTTCAGCAAGTGCCATTGAAACTATTTTTGCGAACAAAATGAAAAGCGCTTTTTTTATTTACACCATTATCTATTAGATGGAACGATTTTGCAGATAACAAAATCACATAATGAAAGCCATAAATAATTTTTTTAGAATTTAAATGAATATAACTTCTGTATATCCCGGAACCCCTTTTCCGTTAGGAGCTACATGGGATGGGGAAGGGGTTAATTTTGCCCTTTACGCCGAAAACGCATACGGTGTTGACCTTTGCTTATTTAATAAACCTGAAGACGATGTGGAGTTGGTAAAGATCAGGATGAAAGAGCGTTCGCATCATGTATGGCACGCCTATGTTCCTGAATTAGAGCCCGGCCAACTATATGGTTATCGTGTTTTTGGCCCCTACGATCCCCAAAATGGTCATCGCTTTAATCCTAATAAACTTTTAATTGACCCCTATGCAAAAGCAATAGCAGGTACCATTATATGGGATAATGCGCTCTTTGGTTACCAGGTGGACCATCCTTATAAAGATCTAACTTTTAGCCAAGCAGACAGCGCTCCGTTTGTTCCTAAATGTGTAGTCATCAACCCTCATTTTAATTGGGAGGACGATAAACCTCTTAATATTCCTTACCATAAATCCATCATTTACGAAACACATGTAAAAGGCTTTACAAAACTTCATCCTGAAATACCGGAAAAAATACGAGGCACTTATGCAGCTATTGCTCATCCCATAACTATACAATATTTAAACGATTTAGGCATTACCGCAATAGAATTAATGCCGGTTCATCAATTTGTATTAGACCGGACTCTTGCTGAAAAAGATCTGAATAACTATTGGGGATATAACACACTTGGTTTTTTTGCCCCCGATGCGCGCTATTCGGGCAGTGGAATTTTAGGCGGCCAGGTATTCGAGTTTAAGAGCATGGTTAAGGAGTTGCATAAAGCAGGCATCGAAGTGATACTTGATGTAGTGTATAATCATACAGGCGAAGGAGATCAGTTAGGGCCTACGCTCTCTTTTCGGGGCATTGACAATGCATCTTATTACCGCCTTAAAGATAATAAGCGTTTTTACATGGATTATACAGGTACGGGTAATACGCTTAACGCAATGATGCCCAATGTGCTCAGGTTAATAATGGATAGCCTTCGCTATTGGGTACTTGATATGCATGTGGATGGCTTCAGGTTCGACTTAGCTTCAGCCCTGGCAAGAGAGCTTCATGAGGTTGACCGGCTTGGCTCTTTCTTCGACATCATTCACCAGGATCCGGTAATCTCGCAGGTTAAGTTAATTGCCGAGCCATGGGATATTGGCGAAGGCGGCTATCAGGTAGGAAAGTTTCCACCGGGATGGGCCGAGTGGAACGGTAAGTATCGCGACTGCCTCCGCGACTACTGGCGGGGAGCCGACAGTATGTTAGGCGAATTTGCAGAACGCTTTACAGGCAGCCCCGACCTTTACCGCAACGACTACCGGTTGCCCACCGCCAGTATAAATTTTATTACCGCCCACGATGGCTTTACGCTAAACGACCTTGTGTCGTACAACGAAAAGCACAATTTTGATAATCGCGAAAACAACAGGGATGGAGATAACCATAACCTCTCGTGGAATTGCGGAGTTGAAGGAGCAACTGCTAACATAGTAATAAACGAACTGCGCGAAAAGCAAAAGCGAAATTTTCTTACCACGCTTTTTTTGTCACAGGGTGTGCCGATGATTGTTGCCGGAGATGAATTAAGCCGCACCCAACAGGGTAATAACAATCCTTATTGCCAGGACAATGAGATCTCGTGGATAGACTGGGGAAACGCCGACAAAGAATTACTGACATTTACACAAAAGCTTATTCATTTACGTAAAAATCATCCTGTTTTCCGCAGGCGACGATGGTTTCAGGGGCAGCCAATAAAAGGTGTGGGCATTGAAGATATTGCATGGTTTCAACCACATGGTGCAGAGATGACCGAAGAAAACTGGAAGATCAGTTTTGCAAAATCACTGGGTGTTTACCTAAACGGAAGGGGTATTCAGTCTGTAGGCCCCACAGGTGAAACTGTAATTGACGACAGCTTCTATGTAATTTTTAATGCATACCATGAGTCGCTTAGTTTTAAGCTTCCTCCTGAAAAATATGGTTACTCGTGGAGCAGGGTTTTAGATACCAGTGCAAATATGATAACTGAAGAAGGTGAAACTTATAAAGCAGGGGAGGAAATAAAAGCAGATGGGCACTCAGTTGTAGTGCTTAAACAACCAATGCATCAAACAAGAGAATAATACAAGTACGAAGGATGAAATACGAAGTAAGAAGTAAGAAGTAAGAAGTACGAAATCAGAAATACGAAGTATAAAGCAGAAGATGGGAATGGAAGAAAACCCAGGTAAAAAAGATTGAAAGACAGTACTTCACTATTATCCCATCAACATTTCAACCTTTCAACGGATCAACCTTTCAACCTTTCAACCTTTCAACCTTCCAACGAATCAACTTATCAACTAATAACCAAATGACAAACCCTATAAAGCAGCAAAGAGAACATATACGGAGCGCAGGTATTTTGATGCACATCACTTCGCTGCCTTCGCCTTTTGGTATTGGCGATTTAGGTCCGCAGGCTGAAACTGTTGCCAACTTCCTTTACCGCAGCCATCAAAAGTTCTGGCAACTGTTGCCGCTAAATCCAACGGAGCAGGGGCAGTCACATTCGCCTTACAGTTCTTTATCCAGCAAGGCGGGTAATCCTTTATTGATAAGCCCTGAACTGCTTGTAAATGATGGCTTGCTTGCAATTGAAGAGTTGCAGCAATACCATTTACCCAACCAGGCACAAGCAAACTACGCGGAGGCCGAAAGGGTAAAAGACGAACTTTTTAATAAAGCATGGCAAACATTTAAAGAAGAAAAATTTGAGGAGCTTAAGCAAGAGTTTGATGAGTTTTGCCAAGCCGAAGAAAGCTGGCTGAACGACTTTGCCGTGTTCATGTTGCTTAAGAAGCAGTATAAAGGCAAACCGTGGTTCAGTTGGCCGGAAGAATATAAGCTTTGCCAGCCCAAAGCTTTAGACAACTTAACAAGCCGGCATAAAGATGAACTGCAGAAGGTAAAGTGGCTGCAATTCATGTTTGCAAAGCAGTGGAAGAAACTGCGCCACTACTGCCATCAACTCGGCATACAATTATTTGGGGATGCCTTTTTACATCAGCTACGACTCTGCAGATGTGTGGAGCGACCGGGAAATTTTTGCTATAGACGGAGCAGGAAATATGACCGGTGTTGCCGGCGTTCCACCTGATGCTTTCAGTGATGACGGACAACATTGGGGCATGCCTGTGTTTAAATGGGATGTATTAAAAAAGCGCAACTACGATTGGTGGATACAACGCTTTAAAAAGAACATGGAGCTATTTGATATTGTACGCCTCGACCACTTCAGAGCATTTGTAGATTATTGGGAAGTACCTGCAACCGAAACCACGGCGCGGTATGGCGTTTGGGAGCCCGGCCCAGGTGCTGATCTTTTTACTGTTGCAAAAGAAGTGTTAGGCAGCCTTCCCTTTGTAGCCGAAGACCTTGGCGATATAAACAATGCAGTGTATGAACTTCGTGACCAGTTTAATCTGCCAGGTATGAAAATATTGCAGTTCGCTTTTGGTGAAGACATGCAGGAGTCAATACACGCTCCGCACAATTACCACGAAAACTTTATTGTTTATACCGGCACTCATGATAACAATACTATTCGCGGATGGTATCGCTGCGAAGTAAATAAAGCGAACCGCCATCGTTTAGAACACTACGTTGGTACGAAAACTTCAGAAGAGGATATTCACATAATGTTAGGCCGGCTGGCTTATTCATCGGTAGCTAAAACGGTCATTCTTCCTATGCAGGATATTTTAGCGCTTGATGAAAGTTGCCGTATGAACACACCTGCATCAAATAAGAATAACTGGGGTTGGCGCCTTCTTCCAAATCAGTTAACCAAAGATGCAGAAAAGCTGCTGAAGGAGTGGACGTGGTTGTATAACAGGAAGTGAGTTTTGTAGTTATGAGGATGAGGAATGATGAAGCAATCTTTGTTAGGGCTTTAACGCGGGTTTTACTTTTAAGAACCTGAAAGGGCAGAAGGATATTTTTTATTCTGTTGTCGCAATTTATAAACTCACCTTACCGTCATTATAATTTCCGCCGCAGGGTAAATGCCATTCCAATATTATTATCAGGTGTTTCGAAACTGGTTAAGCTGCAAGTCATTTTTTTGTCTTTGGGCTTTTTGTTTGCAGTTAAATTTAAGGTGCTTAAAATCATAGTTGTTGTTCCCAAACCAATATTAACCATTGAAAGTGCTTTTCGGCTTTCGTTAGTGGTATTTCCGTAAAAGCCGTCGGTAGTTTTAGGGAACGTTGCTGCACCTAAAATTGTTTGTCCTGCCCCTGTAATTAATCCAAGTATTGCAACTGTTTTATTGTTTGCTCCTTTTGATAGTTGAACACCATTTAAGGTGTTCAAGGAAAGATTAATTCCCCCCAAAACCGAAGATGAAATTCCGTACTCAGGAGAAATGTAGTTATAGGAATAATTGGAAACAGCTCCGTACATTGGTTGTATCATAGCACATTCTTCTTTTGAAAGTCCGCTTGTTTCAATCCAGTTATCAACCAGGTTATCATTCATGGCTAAAATTCTATCATATTTATGTTTGCTATTGATGATTTCTGCAATTTGTCTGCCTGCTGTTTTCTCAATTAAATAACCAACTGCACAAACCCGGTTTTCTTTGTCAATAAAACAGGGTTTGCGATCTTCTTTGTAATCGTAATTACGCGGAAAAACTCCTTCAGTCCAATAATGATGAAGCAGATCAAGCAAATTTTTACGCTTTTTCTGAAGTTCGGGAGTTAAGGCACGTATATCTTTCTGCCGCAAAATATCTTCTACATACTCAAGATGGGTTTTTATTCTCAGGTCTTCATTAGTAGTTGAGCTTGGTTGATGGCCAAACTTTTGAATAAAGCTAATGTCGCCAAGAATTGAGTTTACTGCTTGTTTATTGTTAGCTGACTGAATGCAATTAAAATTTAAAATCAGAACTGACAGGCTTAAAAGGTAAATGGAACTTTTCATTGTTTTTTTTGGGGTTGACAACTACTTCCCTCTTACCGTTGCATCATGTTTAAATTTTATGGCTTATAAGTGTTATGGCAGAAGTAATAAAAGAAAAATTTCCTTTAGAGGCAAAGTAAAAGGCAATTAATTTGTTCAGCACGTAGTATTCGCCATATTGAGGTGGTTGCAATCTTAACCACATCAATTATTATAGAACCATTAATAAATATTCAACACCACTGCATCATTTTTTAAATGAACAGGATTCAATTTTGCCTCCGTCATTCATCTTCAAAACATATATACCCGCGGGCAGGTTTTCGATGGTTATATTAAAGTCGTTAATGCCTTGTGCTTTTACAGATGATATCTCAGGGAATTTCATGGTATAAAATTAGCAATATTTTTTTTAAACTAACTATCACTAATTTAAAAGAGAATGGCTGCTGACTGAGGATAATGTGTAAGGAAGTAACCTTTAGAAAGTTGCTGTCATAACAGTTGTTAATTCTCTCAGTACTCAATATGAAATACAAAGAATTGCCGGATGAAGTTTGCGAAACACTATTGATTGAATTATTTCAGTCAATACCCGAATTATTGCAGCAGGTTGCTCCTGACGGTTTTAGCCATTCTCAACTTGTACAGGTGTATCATCCTTTACCCCAACAGCAATATAAAGAATACCGTCACTCTCAATTGCAATTAATCAGCCTGCAAAGAAGGCTGAAGAAACCTGTAACTGCCGAACCAACAAAAAGCTATGAAGCGTTTCTGCACAATCTGGAAACAACACCGGTAGATGAACAATATGAAATGGTTTCAATTTTTGGTGATTGCCTCTGGAATATCTTTTCTAATAACCATACTGTATTTAATCAAAATGGTGAAGCTTATGATATTGGTTCGTGGAGAGGTTCAGGTCGTTCGATTGCCGATGTCATTAATAAGTTAAACCTCGTTCCCGGCAAAAGCTTCGACTACCTCGATTTTTATATGGGTCATTTTATAACCGAAGACAGGGCTGATCTTACTCCTGTTTATGAATTCATCTTTAGCAGGCTTAAAGCAAAAGGGTTAGACTGGGAATATTCCTTTCCGCGAATGGGGCTAATCAACTTTAATAAAGGCGAGGATAATGATGAGACTCCTGAAACTTACGACCCCGCAGCTTCTATGCAAAAGCAATTGGAACAACAACAGAAACAGGAAGAAATAAACAGCCTGCAACAGAAACTAAATGATACATATAATGAAGAATTTGAGAAAGCACGTTATTCAAAGCCATCGCAGGAGGTAATGGCGTATTACAATGTTTATGGGCATTGGCCTATCGGGCATCCTTTGAATGAAAATGAATAATTAAAATACTAATGATTATGCCTGTTCAACTAACACCTGAAATGACAAAAGAAATTGCCGATCAACTTGATATGGGAATGAAATGTTTTTATCATGAACCAACAGGCGAACTTGAGTATTATCCTGATGAATTTAAATATCCTGGTTTTGATGAAGAGCTATGGGCAGAAGCAATAGACAAAGTAGAGGAAAACTTTCACGAGTATGTTGCCTTCACCGGCATGGAAAGCCGTGAATCATTTGAAATAATGGAAGACTTTATAAAATGAAATACCGCAGGAAAAAATTCGGGATAAGTTTATTAATGCCATCGAACGAAGAAAGCCCTTTCAACAATTTAAAAACCTGTTATTAGATTATCCTGACCTTCGCGAGCAATGGTTTGCCTATAAAGACAAACGATACATAGAATACGTGGAGGAACAGGTGGAGGCATATAATAGCAGGCAGGAAGAGTAAATACAGGCTTATTGTTAACCTCATCCTCCCGTCCTTCTCCTGTAGGAGAAGGATGCTACATTTGTACATTGATATGGCAGACGTTCATACACCGCAGCAGCGCAGTTTTAATATGAGCCGCATTAAAGGCAAGGATACAAAACCTGAAATGCTGTTCGTGAATTTCTGCATGCAAACGGTTTTCGTTATTACGCGATTAAGGAATTCTCCATTTGGAAGGGTTAATGGCTGTATGATAAACAGCGATAATGTTTACAGTAAATGAAGCTTCATCAATAAAATAATGTATAGCATAAGGGAATCTGCTAAGTTGAGCAAATCTTACATTCCTGTATCTGATAGCATGTACACCAGGTCGTAATTTTAAAGCTTCAACTATAAGCTTTAATTCTTCTTTAAATCTTACAGGAAGTTCATCACTATATTGGCTATACCATTTTCTTGCTTCGTATATATCTTTTTTTTATATCTTTTTTTGCTGATGGTAATATGAGTACAGAATGTTTTGTCATTTCATATCTTCCCTGTCTAATTCTGCAAAAATTGCATCTGCATCTTCCATCTGTGCAGCATTGTCATGATACTCTTGTAAACGGAGATCAATCAACTTTTTTTGCCATTCAGGTATATCAATATGCAATTCTTCAGCTATCTGATTCCAATCGTTGATAGACAGAAAAACACCTACAGGATTGCCTGTATTATCGTAAGTATATTGAGGATTGACAGACATACTATTATTTTTCCAAATTTAGTTATTTTCCTTTTTACCGAACTTATTCGGCCTTTAATTGCCATTTTACTCCGCTGAAAAGCTTTCTGCTATGTAGCTTTGTACAATGGCCGACGTGCATAGCAAAGAAATCCGCAGCTACAACATGAGCCGCATTAAAGGCAAGGATACAAAGCCTGAAATGCTGGTTCGTAAGTTTCTGCATGCAAATGGTTTTCGTTATCGTGTATAATTGCACATATTCTATGTCATTATTCACATATTCTAGTGGGTTTAAATTAAGATTTACATTAAAGCTACTTTTGCCACATGAAACTCCAGTTTTCAGGACACGACTCTTTTATCTGTAAGCACTTTTGGCTCAAGAAAGGCTATGACTTTATCCAGACAGGAAATAAGTCATTCAAAGATGAATTAGCAGTTGTTGATTTAGGGGTAGGTAAAAACATGGTAACTGCTATTAGCTATTGGTTGAAGGCTTACGGCATCACAGATAATTCAAATCATATCACAGAACTTGGACATTACTTATTCAACAATCAAAATGGTGTTGATCCTTATTTAGAAAATTTTGGGAGCATTTGGCTATTACATTATTTATTGATAAAGACTAACAAGGCTTCAATTTATAATCTGTTTTTTAATGAATTTCGGAGAGATAAAGTTCAATTTACTAAAGAGCAGTTATCTAATTTTTTAATTAGGCAGTTAAAAAGCAATGAGCAAAATAATGTCAATGTAAATACTTTAAATGCTGACATCACTGTGTTTATCCGCAACTATTTGAAAGCAGCCTTTAAAAATAAAAAGACTGACGTCGAAGAAGAGTTTTCAAACTTGTTCATTGATCTGCAGTTTATGGAAAGCTACCAATCAGAAAATGCAGAAGAAAAAACAGTAGAATGGTATAAGGTGGAAAATGATGTTCGGTGGGACTTGCCATACCAAGTCGTTCTATTTACCATTCTTGATAATTCTAATTATGGTAGCTCAATCTCTTTCAAAGAATTATTATCCGGATATAATTCTCCAGGTTGTGTTTTCGCTTTGAATGAAGAAGGGCTTTATAATAAGATAGACAAAATACAATCTAAGTATTCTGAAATTACTTATACTGAATCTGTCGGTGTTCGTGAGTTGCAATTCAAATCTAAACCTGATAAATGGAAAGCTTTAAATGACTACTACAACTCTTAGGTTTTCTCCTTCGATTAATATTGTAAGGGACAGTAATTATTTTTTTGATTACATCCCTACACCTAACTCTTCCAAAATATTCGATCAATTATTGATTGATGCCGGGTCGGGAACTAAATGTCATTTATTAATCGGCGCTTATGGAACTGGAAAATCTTCTTTCCTTTTAGCTTATCAGCAAACACTGAAGGCATTTCATATTCATTTTAAAGAAAGAGATAATCTTCTAAAACATTCACCTGATTACGAGTTCATCCAAATAATTGGAGATAATAAATCATTGTTCGAGCATCTTGCTAAGGTATTTGTAATTGATACAGCCGTTTATTCTACATCTGATATTATCAGTGAGATAAATAAGAAGTATAAACAGCTTCAAAAAAAAGGTATTGGTCTTGCTTTCATCATAGATGAATTTGGAAAGTTTTTAGAGTACGCTTCTAAACATAATCCTGAAGTCGAACTATATTTTATACAGCAATTATGTGAATGGATAAACAACACTACGACCGAAGCAGTATTGATTGGAACGCTTCATCAGGACTTCAATGCTTATTCCTTTAGTCTTACTCAAAGCCAACAACAGGAATGGAGTAAAGTAAAAGGACGTTTCAAAGAAATTGTATTTAATGAACCTGTTGAGCAGTTATTATTTTTAGCAAGTAAAAGAATTGGAGAGAAATTTAAGACAATACAGGCACCTAAAAGTCTTGATAAATTATTCACTGCAATTAAAGACTCTAAGGCTTTTCCTTTAAAAGATTATTTCAATAAAGCTTTTGCCCGAACACTCTATCCTTTTGATATCTTATCTGCTGCAGTCCTCACGCTTTCATTGCAACGTTACGGTCAAAATGAAAGAAGTTTGTTTTCCTTTATCGAGTCAAGCGACCATCTTTCTATTAACGAACTTGATTTATCTAAGAACAATTATTACAGTATTGATAAAGTATATGACTACTTAATCGGCAACTACTATTCTGTCATAACACACAAAAGTGCAAAATCAGATTATGTTCTTTGGAATGGTATAAGAAAAGCTATCGAAAGAATCGAAGGTGTATTACCTGAAGAAATGCAGAAAGAAGCTCAGCAAATAATAAAGACGATAGGTCTTCTAAATATTTTTGCTGCCGCTTCTGCTCAATTAGATTCTTCTTTCTATGAACAATATGCTCATCTTGCTATTGGTATTAAGCAACCAAACTTAGTGCTTCAGCAATTAGAAAAGTTTAAAATAATCAGGTACATTAAACATAGTTTCAGGTATGTAATATTTGAAGGAACTGATTTAGATATTGACTTGGCAATTGACGAAGCAGGAAGGATAATAGAAAAAACAACCAACGTAGTTGAGCAACTTAATCAGTATTTCGATTTCCCTTTCATTGCGGCTAAATCTGTCTTTTATAAAAAAGGAACGCCAAGATTTTTTCAGTTTAAGCTAAGTGAACAGCCAATTAAACTTACACCGGAAGGCGAAATTGATGGTTTTATAAATCTCATTTTTAATGAAGATGAAAAAGTAACCAAAGCAATTAAAGCATGTTCGATGAATTGCGACGAAGCCATTCTTTACGGCTTCTATAAAAACTCGCAAGACATTCAGAATACCCTTTTTGAAATTCAAAAAGCAAAAAAAGTTATATCTGCTCACCTTGATGATAAGGTCGCCATAAAAGAATTGAATGACATAAAAGAACACTATACCCGAATATTGAATCATTATGTTCTTGATAGTCTGTACTCAAGTAATGGAATTATTGAATGGTACTCTAAGGGGTCTAAAGTTCCAATAAACAATCAGCAGTCTTTCAATCAAAGACTATCTACCATTTGCGATGATGTATATGCATGTACCCCAACATTAAAGAACGAACTGCTTAATAAAAGCAAAACATCAGGGCAAATATCTACAGCAAGAAAAGAGTTGATCAATAAATTATTATTTAACCTGCACGAAGAAAACCTCGGCTTTCCGGCAGATAAATTCCCTCCTGAAAAAACTATCTATTTATCCTTACTCAAAGACAAAGGTTTTCATGCAGAAGTTAATGGTGTTTGGAGTTGGGAAAAGCCAACAGATAGTTCCTTTAATGAGCTTTGGAAGGTAAGTGAGCTTTTTTTAGAAAACACGAAAGGAAAAGAAAGAAACTTGCAGGAATATATAGACATGCTGCTTGCTAAGCCTTTTAAATTAAAACAAGGGTTTGTTGATTTTTGGCTACCTGTCTTTTTATTATCAAAGGCTAATGAATATGCTTTGTTTGATAATAACGGTTATATACCTGCATTAAATAATGACATCTTAGAGCTTGTTAATAAGAAGCCGGAAATGTTTAAAGTAAAAGCTTTTGATATTGCCGGTATAAGGTTAGAGTTATTAAACAGGTACAGAACGTTCTTAAGTCAGCCTGAAAATTCTAAACCAAATAACAAAGTTTTTATTCAAACAATAAAGCCTTTTCTTAGTTTTTATCGCGACTTAAAAGACTATGCTAAACAAACAAAAAACTTAAGCAAACGGGCTTTAGCTGTAAGAGAAGTGATTGCAAAGGCAAAGGACCCTGAAAAAACTTTTTTCGAAGATTTCCCTGCCGCATTAGGCTATAGCATGCACGAATTACAAACAAAGTCAGGCTTAGCTGAAACGTTTATCAAAAAACTTCAAGAAGCAATCAAAGAAATCAATAGCTCTTACGACAGGTTATTAAACAGGTTTGAAGCTATTATAACCAAAGATGTTTTAGGAACCAAAGAAGAGTTTCCAAAGTATAAAGAACAATATTTTAATAGATACAAGCATTTAAAAGTTCATTTGCTCTCCACCAATCATAAGTCTTTCTATTCCCGGCTTACTTCTCCTTTGGATGATAGAACTGCCTGGCTGAATTCAATATCGCAGGCATGTGTAGGCAAACCTTTAACTGGGTTATCAGACGAAGATGAAGTAGTGTTATTTGAAAAGTTTGCTGATCTTATTTATGCCTTAGATAATTTTTCTGAATTAAGTAAAGCAAGCTTACATGAAGATGAAGAAGACGTTTTAAAATTTGAAGTAACTTCTTTTGTTGAAGGACTGAATAAAAACTTATTACGCATTCCTAAAGCCAAAAGCAAGGAGATAGAAGACAAACAAAATAAAATAAAAAGTATATTGGGAAGCGATAAAAAAACAAACATTGCAGTATTAGCATATTTGATAAAAGAGTATTTAACCAATGAGTAAGAAAGTAAGACATGTATTAGGAATATCGGGCGGCAAGGATAGTGCGGCTTTGGCTATTTATATGCATAACAATTATCCTGAACTTGATATAGAATATTATACTTGTGACACCGGTAAAGAGTTAAATGAAACCTATGAACTTATTGATAGACTTGAGGCTTATTTAGGTAAAACAATAATTAAACTGAAAGCTTCTCCCGATAGTTCAATAGATCCATTTGATCATCACTATAATGTATTTGGAAATTATTTACCCTCATCAAATATTCGTTGGTGCACTAAATACTTGAAGCTTTACCCTTTTGAAAATTTTATAGGAGACGATCACGTTATATCTTATGTAGGTATTAGAGGAGATGAAGATAGAGAAGGATATATATCCAAAAAGCCCAACATCCAATCAATCTTTCCTTTTAGGAAAAATATATGGAGTGAGGACGTAATAAGCAAGCTTCTAAAAAATGACAACATCAAAGCTGTAGATGAGATATACAAGTTTTTATTTTCAACCAATGATTTAAGTAGGATTATTGAAATTATCCAACAACCAATTTCCTCACGATTCAGCGTTCAACAAAAACTTCATTTTCTACTTGAAAATGGTATACAAGAATTCAATAAAGTAGTATTTGAATTTTTAAAAACTACAAAGTATCCTTTGGCTTTAGAGCAGTCTTTTGATTTATTAGATAATGAAGATGTTCTTATACGGGAAGATATTTTTAATATATTAAGGACAAGCGGCGTTGGCGTGCCTCAATACTATGAAAAAATTAAGTTTGAAGTAGAAGGTAAAATAGGTGAATATGCAAGAAGCCGATCAGGTTGTTACTTTTGTTTCTTTCAACAAAAAATAGAATGGGTATGGTTGTATGAACAGCATCCAGATTTATTTGAAAAAGCAATCGAATATGAAAATGAAAAGGAAGGTTTTACGTGGAATCAAAACGAGAGTTTATTACAATTGTCTAATCCCAAAAGAATCGGAGAAATAAAAAAAGACTTTATAAATCGAAGCGATAAAACTGCTAAATCACCTTACTTGTTAAATATCTTAGATGATGCTGAAGCAGAAGGATGCGCTGCATGCTTTATTTAAATGATTTCAAACTCACTTTTATATATTACTATAAAGACACAAGTCAGGCGGATAAAATACTTTACTGTAGCCTTAAAGTATTTATCTCATGTAGGTCTACAAAAGCAAATCTTAAATGAGATGCTTCTTAAATGGAGTAAATCAAATCATTCCTCTTTTGAAAGTTATATTTCACCCAGTGGAGAAATCTCTTTGTCTGAAGGCAAGACTTTTTCAAATAGTTTAAAAGCTTATTATCATGCTTTAAAAGAGTTTAACCTAATTATTGAACAAGGCAATTTTGTATTACCTACAAAACGAGGAGAGGTACTAATTATATTATTGGATTATATAAAAAAAGAAAGCACAGAAGATATAAATTCATATAGTTTAAATTGTATTGAACAATCTTATTTTCTTACAATTTTATTTGAATCGGATTATGACATTATTTTTTTAACTCTTCAAATGCTTAATAATTTTCCTTCTCGAAAATTGGATTTTTATTTAAGTCTTTTCCAAGAAGCTTATCTAAAAAGATTGGAACACAAACTGGTAAATTATAAAATAGTTGAAGGCTCAAATATTTTAGAAACAAAGAAAAGGGTATTGTCCTGGAGAAGTCCAAAAAGGTACAGCGAAGAACTAATGCCACCTAGGTTAAATTGGCTAATTGATCTAAACTTAGTTAGGTATCGCTTAAATAATGGATATTATGAATTGACATCAAAAGGCAAATATTTTTTTGAAACAATTACTACAGAGAATAGTTCCGAGCGTGAATACTTTACTTATGATGTCGATTTTTCCGCCTCTTCATTGATTAGTATAATATCAACAATTTATTTTAATCAGAATGGTGTTAAAAAATGGAGTAATTTAATTGAACATGAAAAGGAAGATTATGCAATGGAAGGTTTGGCAATCGCTACTAAATATTTTTGCGTTTTGGGTATCCCTAGAATGCCAGCCAATAGTACCATATTATTATGTAGCTTATACCTATTAAACAAGTATTCTGTATGTGTAAATTTTTTAGAATTCAGTAGTTGGATAGGGGCGAAAAGAATTATAAAAGGCAAGCATTATGGTTTCAGGAGCGCTGCCAGAGAAGGAGAATCGTACATAGTTGTAACTAATGAATAATAGATTAAACATCTTAGCTGATACAAATTCTTTAGCTCATTTATCTAATGTTCAATTTAATATTGGGAAATTTTCTGACATATGGTTATGGGAATACTACGATGTATTTAGATTAAAGGTTATTAACGAAGAATTTGAAAGAAACTTAAAACGAAAAAAATCTAGATCCTTCAAAAGAAGAACACATCGTATTTATAAAAAGGAAGCTACTTTTTATCATGTTAAACAGGTTGATTTGATAGAAGAAACTATAATAGCCAAATATTACAACAAGCCTCTTGGAAAGGATGACAGAGGAGAAAGACATCTGATTGCACATGCAATTGCTGGAGTAAAAACAGGGAAATTTAACTATTGCATTGTGCTAACTGATGACCATAAAGCGTTTACCAATTTTTTATCAAATATCAAACAAGATTTCTCTTTTGGCGAAGTTTGGAATGTTTTGGATTTAATTATACATCTATATTTAAGCCGAAATAATATCTCTTTTGATGACGCTAGCAACGCAATAAGAACTTTGGTTTCACTGTCTTCTATTTCTGCAAAAAAATATAAAAGCGATGGAATGACCGAAAGTGATGCCCGAATTAAAATGTTTGATGACTACCTAGAAAAAATTAAAGAAATTGCCAAATTAAAAACAATTATATGAGCAATATTGATTGGGGTTTGATTAAACTAAAAGGAAGTCCATTTTCTATCATCCCCGATAGACAAACAAAAGGATTGATATGGGCTGGATTTCAAACGAACAAAATGCAGATTGAATCAGTAATAAAAAACATTTATTCTTCTAGAGATACCAAAGTTGTACTAAACGTTAGCCGATGGGGTGGGGGCAAAACTCATGCTGCATATTATTTTTCATATGAAAATAATTTGAAACAATTATTGCCAAATGAATCACCCCCTCCACTCGCCATAATTATAATTACATCAAAGGAAGGCAATAATGCGGCATATGACTTTTTTAAAAAAATAGTTGAGGGAATATCAATAGAAAGAATAGCAGGAGCGATTTCCTATATGCGAGAACTTGAAGGAGACGAGATAGTGCTTATACGATTAAAAAGTTTCACAAATTCAGCACCCTTAGCAAAAATAATTTGGCTACTTGGGTCTAAAAATCATGACGAAAGCTTTGAAGCAAGTGAAATGATTTTTAATAGTACTACAACTCTCCAAAGAAAGAAGTACAAACTTGTAAGAGGAATAGAAGATACGACAGATAGATTCAAAATTATAAGCTGCATTTTTAAGGTGCTTTCTGAATATGATACAGATATTAGATTTCGCCAACCAAGAAAAATTTTTTTGTGGATGGATGAAGTCGAATCCTTGATTGTTTATACTCCCAAACAATACATTCCTTTTACACAAGCCATTAGGGAATTGATAGACATGACGCCAAATGATTTCTGTTTTTTAATGAACTTTTCTTTATCTGATTATGATAATCTAAGAACATTAGAATACATTATTGGTAAAGCTTTAAGCGACAGAATCTCACACCGCCTCATTTTTGGAGAACCTACCTTAGAAGAAGCTGATGCATATATTCAGGATTTATTACAGGAATTTCGAAGTGCCCAAGATGGGAAAAATCCATATTATCCCTTTTCGAAAGAAAGTTTGACCGAGTTATTTAATTTAATGAGTGCGAGACAAATTACTTTGATGCCAAGAAACGTCAATAAATATGCTGAATATGTGATTGATCAAGCCTTTGAAAAAAATATTTTGGCCAATGATGAAGCAATTTCTTCCGATTTTATTAAGTCCATAGATTACAAGTCATTACTGTAGTGTCAATCTTCTAATGAATTAATCAACTGCTCCATTCCAAAATTCAATAAAAAATCAGAATAATAACTATCAAATATATCCCTCAAATAATCATCAATAGAAACTTCATCCTCATTGCCATCTTTAGGAATTGAAATCTTGTAGTTCCTTTTCTTAGTTATCATATACAAGAACAACGTATGAAAATATACTGAAGCTAAGTAACGCTTCTCTGCCACCTGCAGTTGATCTTCTGATTTTAATTTGCTTCTGTAATTTAAAAAAACAGAACTGTCAAGGTTAATATAGATGGTCTCTAAAATATTATCATTTGCCATCGGCGACATTACAGTAGAATAATCCATAGATATACCCGCCGCTTCAAGATTTGCCCACTCTTCCTCTTTTACTCGTTGCAATTTTGGTAAACCAATATTATCTAATTCATCTTCTTCTTTTGGCACTTCAACCTTTGGCGCTTCTTTATCTTTAATCTTTATCCAGATAATTTCTTCAAAAGGTACACCGGGTCCGGTAAGTGAAGCTTTTAATTGTAACTCATCTCCCACTGCAACGTCGTCGGTAGGATTGATGGTAAGCTTAATCGTTCCATTATTCGGGCTGCTCTTATCAATGTTCAATAAAGATGAAATAGCAACTTTATTTCCTTTTTCATCTCCTCCCTGCACTTCATTTTGTTTTGCATCTAACAGAGCAATCTCAAGCGCTCCCGGTTCTTCCGATCTGTCAAAGTAAGCGTTCTCAACATCCGTATTAAACCTGATTGTTTTCTCTCCGCCCAATGGAACAGATATTACATTTCTCTCACCATTATTTTTATTGTACAATTTAAAAAACGTAGGAAAACGTTTGGGATTAAAAGGTTCTTTATCTTCTCTTAACTTGTTTTTATTTTCAGGCTTCTTTTCTTTCTCCTTTTTTTCTTCAAGCTTCAAAGTGTTTTGAAGCAACTTAAATAAATCAGAATTCTTAGGAAGATTTTTAGCAAACGATTTAACCAACTCATTGGTGTCCTCACTTTCCAAACCAATCGAATCTTTCCTTCGCTTATTAATTTCTTCTAGTTGGCTCTTTCGCAACTTCCTTCCTAAGTATTCACGAAGCTCTTTTGTTTCATCGCCATCTTTCAACCTATCTCTCGAAGCCATAAACAACTCCTTCCTAAACTCGTACTTCATCTTAGTGCAGTCAACATGAATAAGCAAATAATCCTTTAGCAGATTAAGTTTCAACTGTCTTGTTATAAATTCAGAAGTATAATGTCCATGTGCCTGACCATTGATAGAAAACATTACAGACATGTTATTCTTGAAGAATAGCCTTCGAATGTTCTCTTTCGTTTTCTTCACATCATTGTCGCCAACCTTTGCTTTAAAAACATAACAGGTAACTTTCATCTCTCCAAAAAGCTGATCAATATATGTATCGGAAAAGAAAGTATCTATATAGTTATTACTGTCTTCTAATCTTCTTTTCAATCCAAACAAATCCATCTCCAAAACCTTGTTGTTAGGATACCTTTCCTTTTTATCTACAGTAAAAACAGGAAGTACCGGTTCAAATAAAAACTCATTCAAACTTTGATTAAGGTCTTGTGCAAACCCGGAATAACCAGAAGGAAATTGATAAGAATACATTTTGATAACAGTACCTGTTGTAAATTTTCTATTAAACAACTTCAAATCCATTTCACCCTTTAGTTCAAAAGCCGGAATTTTTCCGTCAATCTTTAGATACTCATACCAGGTGTTCTTTTTATGTTCAGCTTCACCTTTTGAAAATGGATGTTCTCTTATTATTGTGAAACCAAATAAACCGGTACCATCATATTTTTTAGAAGCAATTAATTGATAGCCTTTCTTACCGCAAAAAACAATCGAGCCTGAACCTCCCATATTATACTTTCCCTGCACAAACATGATCCTGTTCTTATTGCCTCTTACAAGAGAAAGAAATGTATCATCAAACTTTTCAGGATGTTGTCCTTCGCCATCATCATAAATAATTACTGAAGTATTTCTTGGAGGTCCATCAGCAACTACTTGAATTTGTTCTGCCTGCTTTCTGCGCCATGTTACTAAATCCCATTGCTTATGATCAGGATAAAACTTTTTTATAGCTTCTTCCATTGATTTAGGCGCTTCATCAGCTTCAGGATTGATATCTGCTTCCAAACACTTTTTGGTAAGCAAAGCATCCATCGAATTAGTAACTTTTTCTACTAATGCAGCAATAGGATTCGATTGTTGGTTTTCAATAATGCCATAGTTACTCTCATTCTTGCCAACAGGAACCCAATTTTGGTTACTGAAAGTTGCAGGATGCTTCTCAATTATTTCTTGAACTTCTTCTTCAGTTGCGGCATTAAATAAAAGATGAAAGAGTTCTTGGTTACTTAAAGCTAAATTCAATGGCATTGCTTGTTGCATTTGTAATTTTTTAATTAGTTGCCAATCCTTTCAGCATTAATAGGACCATTGCTGAAAGGACGATAACCAGAAACAAATCGAAGTTTATGAGTATCTATGTAATTCATCAGTAGTCCACTTATTAGTTTTGGTCATGCAGTCGGTTTTAATATCAATATAGAATAAATTTTGGTACTATGGTTGCTTTAATGATTAACATACACGGAGAAATATAAAATTAATCTTTATGAACCTCACCAATTTTAAAAGCAGCCTTTCCGCCAATAATCCTCCGGCTGATATGTCTGTTTACTTAAAAGCTTTATGGTACGAAGCGAAAGATCAATGGGATAAAGCCCACCAGTTAATTCAGGACTTACCCGATAAAAACGCATCATGGATACATGCTTACCTTCACAGAAAAGAAGGTGATACCTCAAATGCAGATTATTGGTATAACAGGGCTAATAGAAAAAGACCTGCAATATCTTTACCAGAAGAATGGGAACAAATTGCAACTACGTTTTTGGCAGATCCTTCCTGAATGCGGCTTTGACCAAACAGACTGCAAGTAGCGGAGGCAGTGAACATTCTAACCTGAAACCCACTGGCACAACTTTAGTACCTGCTATATAAATCATAAACCCTATAATAATGAACGAAGAACAAACCACCCCCCAAAAACCAACACAAACAGACCAGGATACAAGCAAAGTATCTTTTGGCGACAGTACTTTAGAAACAGCGGAAGAATTTAAAAACAATAAGGATAACGATGACTACTATGCAGTAGATGATCCTAAAAAGGGGATCATTACAAGTATTGGAGATGGTGAAATGAGAAATGAAGGAACAGTTGGAGAGGGTAATATTCCTGAAGAAAATTCATTCTCCCCCGAAGGAATGGCAGACGAACAGGATACGGCACTGCAGGATTCCGGAGATTAAAAACAAGAATATTATTTTGGGAAGCATCACAATGTGGTGCTTTTTTGTTTTATACGCACCTTGTCCATTGAATATTTCCTAACATCCTGATCCAACTTTTCAACTAACTAACTTTTCAACTAATCCCCTTCGTACCTTCGTAGCATGTACGATTATTTGAATGAACTGAACGAAATGCAGCGGGAGGCCGTGCTTCATAAAGACGGCCCGATAATGATTGTTGCAGGCGCAGGGAGCGGAAAAACCAAGGTGCTTACCACCCGCATTGTCCACCTTATGAGTGCGCATAATATAGATGCTTTTAATATTCTTGCCCTCACATTTACCAATAAGGCGGCAGCAGAAATGAAGGAGCGGGTTGAAAAAATCTTAGGAAATAGTGAAGCACGTAATCTTTACATCGGCACATTTCACAGCGTGTTTGCCCGAATACTTCGCGCAGAGGCACGCCGCATTGGCTACCCCAATAACTTTACTATTTATGATACCGACGACAGCCGCAGTGTAATTAAAACGGTGGTAAACGAAATGAACCTCGATGATAAGCACTACAAGCCAAGTGTAGTGCATAACCGCATTTCATCCGCTAAGAATGCATTGGTTGGTCCGGCTGATTACCAGAATGATTATTATATTCAGCAGGAAGACATGCGGTCGAACCGGCCAATGATTGGTCAGCTCTACCAGGCTTATGCAGCCCGTTGCTTTAAAAACGGCGCAATGGATTATGACGATCTTCTGTTTAAAATGCACGAACTGCTGCACGATTTCCCTGAAGTATTGTACAAGTACCAGCACAAGTTTAAGTACATCATGATTGATGAGTACCAGGATACAAATGCCGTGCAATACCAGATAATAAAATTGCTGGCTGCGGTGCACGAAAACATTGCGGTGGTAGGTGATGATGCGCAAAGCATTTATAGTTTTCGCGGCGCTACTATTGAAAACATTTTACAGTTTCAAAAAGATTACGACGATGTAAAAATGGTGAAGCTCGAACAGAACTACCGCAGCACGCAAAGCATATTAAATGTAGCAAACGAGGTAATAAAAAATAACAAAGGTCAGATACCTAAAGAACTCTGGACTGAAAATCTTGAAGGCGATAAGATAAAACTCGTTCGCACAATGACGGATAATGATGAAGGCAAATTTGTAGCCGACACCATCCAGGAACAAAAGCTGCGTAATCATTTTTACAACAGGGAATTTGCCATTCTATACCGAACCAACGCCCAAAGCCGGTCGTTTGAAGAAAGCCTTCGCCGGATGGGAATTCCATACCGCCTTTATGGCGGCGTAAGCTTTTACCAGCGCAAGGAGATCAAAGATGTTTTAGCTTATCTACGCGTTATCGTAAACACACAGGATGAGGAACCATTAAAGCGCATCATTAATTATCCCGTAAGGGGCATTGGTAAAACTACGGTAGAAAAGGCGGTGATCTTTGCCAACGAGCATAATATAAGTATGTGGGAAGTGTTAACCAAAGCCGGAGAGTTTGGATTTAAAGCGGGCACACTCGAAGCAATCAACAACTTTGTAACGATGATCAAATACTTTCAAAGTATGTTGACTACAAAGAATGCTTACGATGTGGCAGTGCAGGTTGGTAAACACACGAACCTGATAAAAGAGTTGTTTAATGATAAGACAACTGAAGGTCTTGCAAGATATGAGAACATACAGGAGTTACTAAACTCAATAAAAGAATGGTCTGAAAGTCCCGGCAACGATGATGGCGAACTGGGCGATAAAAGCCTTGGAAGTTATCTTCAGCAGATTACCTTATTAACCGATGCGGATGAAGATAAAGACAACAGCGACGTAGTGAAGCTAATGACTATACATGCTGCAAAAGGGTTAGAATTTGCTTGTGTGTTTGTGGCGGGAATTGAGGAGACATTATTTCCAAGCGCTATGTCAATAAACACCCGCGAAGAGCTTGAAGAAGAGCGAAGGTTATTTTATGTTGCAGTAACAAGAGCTAAGAAAAACCTTTGGCTCACTTATGCCAACACCCGTTACCGTTTTGGCCAGCTTGTGCAAAATGAACCAAGCCGTTTTATAGAAGAAATGCCTGAACGATATATTGACCGAAGCTTTGCAGGAGGCGGCGCAAGAAACCAGGGTTATAACGATGCAGGAAGCACATCGGCCTTCGACAGGATGCACGGAGGATGGAAAAGCAATAGTGCAAGAGTTGCAGAGAAATACGGTCCGCCACCAGGCCAGAAAGAAAGCAAGCCCGCTTATATGCCTTCAACTCCTGTGGCGCCAAAAGTTGTAGCACATGTACCAAGCGCCGACTTTGCAGCAAGTGATACATCAGGCTTACAGGAAGGTCAAAAAGTAGAGCATCAAAAGTTTGGCTTTGGCGAAGTGTTGAAGATGGAAGGCTCTGCACATAACCCCATCGCTACTGTTAAGTTCGAGCACAATGGCGAGAAGAAGATCATGCTTAATTATGCGAAGCTGAGGATAGTGTAGGGAACCCCGGCCCTAAAGGGAGAAGAGAGAAGCCAGGGCCTGAAGGACTACCGTTAGGCACCCCTTTTAGAATTGATTTACTTTTATTTTTTTTACCGCAGAGAAAGACAAGAGTTTTCGCCGAGTAGGCAAGCGGGAGTTTCACCCGCAAGCCTCTCACAGAACCGTGCTTGAAAGTCTCCCTTCACACGGCTCGTGTCATTCTTTGATAATCCTAACAGTACTTGCTCTGCCAATGATAGAA